>OLOR01002570.1_pt1 | contig 13914 bp, 10 predicted proteins | sample 1672521 | NCBI WGS metagenome assembly OLOR01 (sample SAMEA3136695, study PRJEB25190) | human gut metagenome | biome: human gut; feature: human-associated habitat; material: faeces | place: Austria | collected 2013
TAATCGGGTAAATAGCAGCTACATCAGAAAAAGCATATGATGCATGAGCGGCTGCGTGGTTACCATCCATGGTTTTCATCTTTCTTGCCATTGTTTATTCCTCCTTAAAGGTTTGTTAAATATATATTATTTAGGCTGACAAATGCCTAAAATTCCATATGTCATTATATCATAGATTCCCATTTATGTCCATTTTGTTTCATCTTTTTTTGTACATTATCACGTACAACCATCGTTATCTTTTTGACAAAACATTTTATACAAAATAAAAGAGAACTACCCGAAAATCCTCCTCAGACATGCTCTCTTTTTATCTCTTACATTTATTCTTCTTATTCGGAATTACTGTTTGTCTTTTCCAAAAAGATCCTCCATTGATTTCCGCCGCAACATCGCCCACAGTTCATTCTGAATATCCTTCAGTTCATCATGAGCATAACAGGGAATACCATCCTGCCCGTTTCTGGTACATTCACATCTGCCATTCAGGCACTCAATGATCGACATATCAGAATCGATCGCTGTATATATATCATATAGCGTCAGCTCCGCCGGATCTTTCTTCAGGGCATATCCGCCGTGAACTCCACGGTATCCCTTAACAATCCCTGCATTCTGAAGTTTCTTCAGTATCTTGTAGGCAAAAGGTGCTGTAATCGCTTCCCTCTCGCAGATATCACTGACACTCAAGCGCGTCTCTCCTATTAGTGCGCGGACAACTCGCATCGCATAATCGCTTTCTCTGGTGATAAACATCTCTAACCTCTCTTCTGTTCAACTAAGCTGCTAAATAAATTATGATAAACCCACACCCAGCCAGGCCGGCATTTCCTTTCAACGCTTACTGCGTGCCTGCAAATATATCACCTGCATTCTGATCATCACATAGGTCAGTATAACGCATTTTTTTGAATAATAAAAGGTTATTATTTTCCTGTATTTCACTGCTTTTTACCGCTTTTTACTTTATTTAATGTAAAAAAATAAAATACACCTTGCAAATTTTCCAGTTTACGGTACAATAAAGGTCGATTATGTAATTGAAGCGATATTTATTATTTTGAAAAAGAGGTATGATATGATTTCAGCAAACAACATCACATTACGCGTTGGTAAGAAAGCGCTGTTTGAAGATGTAAACATCAAATTTACTGAGGGAAACTGTTATGGATTGATCGGTGCCAATGGTGCAGGAAAATCCACTTTCCTCAAGATCCTTTCCGGGCAGCTGGAGCCAACCAAAGGTGACATTGTAATCACACCGGGCCAGAGGCTTTCTTTCCTGCAGCAGGACCACTTCAAGTATGACGCTTACCCTGTACTGGATACTGTTATCATGGGTAATGAAAGACTTTATCAGATCATGAAAGAGAAAGAAGCCATCTACGCCAAAGAAGATTTTACAGACGAAGACGGAATCCGCGCAAGCGAGCTTGAAGGCGAGTTCGCAGAAATGAACGGATGGGAGGCAGAATCTGATGCCGCTACTCTTCTGAATGGTCTTGGTGTTGATACCGAATTCCACTATACACAGATGGCAGATCTTACAGGTAGTATGAAAGTCAAGGTTCTTCTTGCACAGGCACTTTTCGGAAACCCAGATATCCTGCTTCTCGATGAGCCGACCAACCACCTGGATCTCCCCGCTATTGAATGGCTGGAGGAATTCCTGATCAACTTTGACAACACTGTTATCGTTGTATCCCATGACCGTTATTTCTTAAATAAAGTCTGCACACATACAGCTGATATTGACTACGGCAAGATCCAGCTTTATGCAGGTAACTATGATTTCTGGTTCGAGTCCAGTCAGCTCCTTATCAAACAGATGAAAGAAGCCAACAAAAAGAAAGAAGAAAAGATCAAAGAACTCCAGGAATTTATCTCAAGATTCAGTGCCAACGCTTCCAAATCCAAACAGGCTACATCCAGAAAGCGTGCCCTTGAAAAGATCCAGCTTGACGACATGCGTCCGTCCAGCCGTAAATACCCATACATTGATTTCCGTCCGAACCGCGAGATTGGAAATGAAGTTCTTATGGTTGAAAATCTTTCCAAGACCATCGATGGTGTAAAAGTCCTTGACAACATCTCCTTCACACTTGGCCGTGAAGATAAAGTTGCATTTGTAGGTGCCAATGAACAGGCTATCACCACATTTTTTAAGATCCTTACAGGCGAGATGGAGCCGGATAAGGGAAATTACAAATGGGGTGTTACTACCTCCCAGGCATATTTTCCAAAGGACAATACACAGGAGTTTGACAACGACCTTACCATCACAGACTGGCTGACACAGTATTCCGAAATCAAGGATGCTACTTACGTTCGTGGTTTCCTTGGCCGTATGCTATTCCCTGGCGAGGACGGAGTAAAACGTGTCCGTGTCCTTTCCGGTGGAGAAAAAGTCCGCTGTCTCCTTTCTAAAATGATGATTTCCGGTGCTAATATCCTGATCCTGGACGAGCCAACCAACCATCTGGATATGGAGTCTATCACAGCATTGAACAATGGACTGATCAAATTTCCGGGTGTGATCCTTTTCACTTCCCACGACCATCAGTTTGTACAGACAACAGCCAACCGCATCATGGAGATCCTTCCAAACGGCAAGCTTGTTGACAAGATCACAACTTATGACGAATATCTTGCCAGTGATGAAATGGCCAAGAAACGCCATGTATTTCAGGTTAACGAAGAAGATGCTCAGGATAACTAAGAACATCTTTTCCGAAATAGTAAAATGTATTCCCAGTTCCGGTCTTTTGGCAGAAAGGCTGATAAAAAATGTCTCTGATGCAGTTCTTCCTGCAATCAGAGACATTTTTTATGTTTTTTATTCCATTGTGATCGAGGCAAGCTTCCCCTGCGTTACATTCAGAAGATCTCTCAGAGGAACTTTAAGAGTCAGTCCAACCCTTCCACCGCTCACATAGATCTCATCAAAATTTTCTGCTGACTGATCAAAAACAACCGGATAATTCTTCTTCATTCCAAGAGGACTACAACCGCCACGAATATATCCGGTGATCTTTGTGAGATCTTTTACATGGATCATATCCACAGTTTTTTCTCCTACGGATTTCGCTGCAGCCTTACGATCCACTTCCTTCTCGATTGGAACTACAAACACATAATATCCACCGCTTTTTCCTTCCATAACCAGAGTTTTAAAAGACTGATCATGTGGTGCACCTGTAATATCTGCGCAGTGGATCCCATCTATAAATTCACCGCAGTCATATGCGATCGTCTCATATTTCACCTTTTTTCTGTCAAGCATTCTCATTGCATTTGTCTTCGCTTCTTTTCCCATTTCTGTCACTCCTCATGCTTTTTTCTCAGTTGTCTTCCCATTCATCATAATCATCAGGATCAAGATCTTTCAAAAGATCCCGGCTGATCTTCGAATCTTCATGATCCCGAAGCTGTTCAAACTCGTCTTCTTCAAAATCAGCCATATTTTCAATATCCAGCTGCCGTTTCCGCTGCTGCTTTTTTTCAAAATCTCCATATGCATCTGATGTTTCCTGATAATCAGGATCAAAACGCTCTCTGTCGGCATCATAGTCATCCCCGTCGTCATAATATGACCTGCCTGCAGATCGTGTATTCCTTCTGTTCTGATTGTAGCTGTTCTCTGAACCGCTGCGGCTCTGGATTCTTCTGCCGCCTTCCGAAGAACTGTTTCTTCTGCTTCTTCCTGAAGAACCTGCTGTTGATGTCCTGCGGCGATTATCTGACGAACCGTTTCTGTCTGAACTTCCCGTATTTCTTCCATTACGGTAACTGTCTGAACGGCAGACCGAAGAATTTCTTCGGTCTGAGTAACGTTCACTTCTTCCCGCTTCTTCTCCTGATCGTAAATTCCTTCTGTCAGAATTACCGGTTCTGCGACGGGAATGATTATCTTCTCTTACTCCAGTGTCATCCTTGTCATCAGAATATCTGTCAGAAGGAGTTTTACGTCTGTTTACTCCGTTATATCCAGAAACAGTATCGCGATCCTGCACAGAATTTTTCTTTTTTCTGGACCTGCGTACCTCTTCTTCCGGTTCATCGTCGTCTTCATCTTCTTCATCGTCATCATCATAGCGATCCTTGTTGATGGCAAACTGGATCAGCATACCAAGAAGTGCAATTCCAACTGCCATACCAACGCCATACGGAAACTGTTCAAGGCCACCGATCTTCGCAATAGAAACCCCTGCCAACACTCCGCCAAGGATACTGGTTCCGATAATGATAACTCCTTTTGCATAACGCATAGCCAGGATACCAAGGCCTACGCCCACAAGAATGCACAGAAAGAAAGAAAAAGAACTGGTTGGGTGCACCAGATAAATGCTCAAGGAGATTCCAATACCAAATCCCAGAACAAAAATTCCGGCCCTGTATACCAAAAACGAAACAATAGCCAAGACAATACCAAGCCCTGCCATCGCACCAACGATCATCATTTTGTCCTCAACTCCGGAAAGATATGTTACTCCAAAACCAGCTCCGGCGCCAATAAGAAAACCGAAGATCATCATCCAGAACCGCAGGATACGGTATCCCAGAAAACAATTCAAAATACCAAAAACACAGATCACACCATAAACGATCGTCATAATCTGCCCGATCCGCTCCATCTCTCCTGCTCGCTGCAAAATATCAAATACCCTTGACAACATATCCATATCCATGTTCTCACTCCTCTCAAAAAATAAAATATATGGTATAAAAATTATCCAGCAGACCATAATGATACTCTACCTGGCTGTAACCATTAAGCTTCATATAGTACTGTGCCACATTCTGTACTTCCCCATCATCCAGCCAGTCTTTTCGCGCTGCATCAAAAGCTTCCTGGTTACTGAATTTAAATCTCACCACCGCCGCCCCGTTATCCAGCCGCATTTTGCAATAATCATAAATAGTCTGCCAGTCATATTCTTCAAAACACCCCTGGTTCAGAACATAAAAATTCAGATCTTTTGCTGTACATTTTGGAACTTCAAGCTCATCTGAAGGTGTATATGTTTTCTCATATTCTTCCGGAAACGGACAGAGATAATCATAGATGATCGTTTTATGTTCTTTCAGCTGTGCCGCTTCTCCGTTAAGAAAATCCGGCTGATCACCATTTGTTGCATCTACATAATAATACGACTCACCAATTTTTACAATATCCCATGCATGTCCTTCTGTACTTCCTTTTGTGCTTCCATCCACATAAATGCAGGGAATATCAAGTTTTTCCAGCAGATATTGAACAGCCCCTGCATATCCGGCGCAGACTGCAGATTTTTTCCAAAACACACCAGCGATACTCTGGTCATCTTCTCCCGTCTGATACTGAGTATGATCGATCACATAAGCATAAACGATACGCACTTTTTCATAATCGCTTGCTTCCTCCGGAATCAGGCTGTTCACCTCCTGAAAGCTTTTTTCCATTGCAGTCCTGATTTCTTTCATTTCATTTTCTGTATATGTATAGCCAGGCGTAAACATACAATAATTTTTGTCCGAATAAGTTGTTTTGTAAATCTTTTCCCTGTTGTGTACCCAAAAAATCTCCGGATGATCCTTCAGAACCGCATGGTATGTCCGATCAATGCTGTCATCAGCTGCAAGGGTCAGATAAAACTGTTCTTCTCTGTTTCGGATTCCATTCAGTATTTCCCGGTATACACGCTGTTCTTCTTCTGTAAGCTGCTTGAAATAATATTCCTGATGTCCTTCATCTGTCTTGACAATTTCCATTTGTCTGAGTTTTTGAACCTCGGAAGGTTCATCAGAAAAAAAACTCTCTGCTGCTGAACATATTGCTTTCAGTGCCCCAGCATGAACATTACAGGGACTATATATAAAAATTGCCAGTATCAGCGCCACCGCTATCTGGCTGAAAAATATTTTTTTCATTCCACTTCCTTTATTCTACACAGGTTGTAAGAAAGGGCAGCCTCCCGCAGGAGACTGCCCTTTCATCAGTCGCTGTCTCTTAATTTTCCAGTTCCAGTGTTTCTACCTCATCATAAGTATCCACTGCATCATCAATATCTTCCTGATCCAGAGTCAGTGTCTCTACATTCTCCTCTTCTTCATCTTCCTGCAGTGCAGTATTCTTGAAGTCTGAAAGAAGATCACCAGAAGAATCACTTCCAGACGCCAGAGCATCTTTCAGAGCACTGGATTTCACAATATCAGTAAGAACTGTATTCGCAGTCTCAACTGTCTCGTCAAGAATCTCGTCATGTGTATTTCCCGCTGTCGTTTCCCCAGCAGCTGTGTCATCATAGAAAGATGGCTGTCTGATATAACGAAAACTTGCACTATATGCTTCACCAACAGTTACACCGTTTTTACTTGAAGAACAATGTACTGCAATCCAGTCTCCTGAGTCTGTTTTTCCACATAGGATACCAACATGATTATCGCTTCCTGATTCCGGTCCCCGCTGGAATACAAGATCTCCCGGCTGTGCATCTGCTTCGCTTACCACACTAGCTTTTTCCCACTGATCAGACGTTCCATCGCCGACAACTTCCTGCATTCCCTGATCCTGATAACCATTGATTACTGCCCATGTTACAAATCCGCTGCAGTCCAGTCCATATGCACGTAATGTACCGGAACTCCGGCTTCCTTCCGCTGAAACTTTCTCAACAGTTCCCCAACTCGGATCATTACCGATAACTGTGGACTTACCGCCCCAGAAATATCCAACTTTACCTACCAGACTATATGCAGCTGCAATTACATCCACACGATCTTCCGATACATTATCGCCAACACTCTCACGTACAAATCCCTTGGAAGCTGTAACAACTGCGCAAAGAAGCTTGCAGTCTGTTTCCACATATTTCTTAAGAACCGTTCTGTCTTCTTTCGCAATATTATTCTTCTTAATATAATAGTTGATCTTGCGGTTTCCATAGGATACCTTGGTAATATCCTGCTTATCTCTGACGATCGGGTTCATATCTGCAAAAATCTTTGCCAGCTCGTCCTTGCAGGAGGCATCCATTGTAAAAGATGACGCCCCTTTCTGAGTCTGTTCATAAATATAAACAGCCAGAATATCCTGCCAGTTTCGTACCAGGAGGGTATCCTCTGTAACTTTATTACTTTCTTTATATTCCTTCTCGATCTGATCCATTACAGATGCAAAATCATCAGAAAATGTAAGATTATAGTTATTCTTCAGACTGTCCAGATAAAAATCTTTACCTGCATGAAGATTAGAAACCATATTGGTTACATATACAGGACTTCCGATCTGAGATGCTGATGCATTATTTCCATCCGTAATATCATCTTTCTTGTCATCAGTATTTTTCTTATCTTTATTTTCTGCTGCGGAAAGTTTCTCCTCTGCATCGGTCAATATAGCATAATTTGTAACTTTAGCTTTATCTGTATCTGATAATGCATCGTACGCTGCTCTCGCTTCCTGAATCTGCGCTTTATCTTTCACAGTGATATCCTTGCCTGCCAGAGAAGCAATTTTATCAATGACCGCCTGTACAGCTTCAGAATTATCCGGTTTCGGTGTTGCAGTTGGTTCCGGTGTCGCTGTCGGTTCCGGTGTCGCTGTCGGTTCTGGTGTCGCGGTTGGTTCCGGCGTCGCGGTTGGCTCCGGCGTCGCTGTCGGCTCTGGCGTTGCAGTTGGCTGCGGTTCCGGTGTCGCGGTTGGCTCCGGTGCTGCTGTCGGTTCTGGTGCCGGCGTTTCAATCGGTTCCGGTGCTGCAGTTGGTTCCGGCTCTGGTGTCTCTGTCTCTGCAGGTTCAGACACTGCCTCACCTTCGTTGCTAACAACAACCCCTGTCTCCTCGGCAGCCATAACTCCTGCTGGAGACGACAGTACCATAGCTGATAACGTCGTAATGCATAAAAACTTATTCAGGTACTTATTCTTCATATTTATTAAGATGCTCCCTTCTTTCCTTGAACATCCCTTTACTTCCCCTATAATAAAGGTCTGCCTGAAACCATATTAGATAACTTAAAGTTCAACTCCACTTATTTTATCATAGGAATTTTATGAAATCAACCGTTCCGCCAGGATAACCTTTCCAATTTATCTATTTTTCACTTTTTCTTCACATTTTTGCAAAAAGTACTTCAGACATTCTGTAACGCAAAAACTGCAGTGTTATTACACTGCAGTCTATGTTGTATACTGTTCAGCCCACCATCAACGGCTGTTCTTCCATATGAAACTGTCTTCTCATGCAAAGCTGAAAGATTCCCTGCACCACCTGATAGCATACTCTCAGGATAAAACGAATATCATCTGCAATACATCTTGGACTTTCCAGATAGCAGGTATGACGCTCCCGGATATATTCTACAAGTTCCTCAAAACTGTCGAAATGCTTCGCTTCTTCCAGCTGGCTGTCTGCCCTGCCGCTTAAAATACACTCTTTCAGACGGTTCTTCAGTTCAGCTTCGTAGGAATTATGTTCTGCAAGACTTCCTTTGTATGTTCTGTTATGAGGAAAAGTAAAATAATCTGCCATATAATGCATAACCTCACCGAATCTCCGCCAGTACACTCTGGCATTATCTTCCTCAGGGCTTCTCTCCACCAACTCTCTCATGTTACTCTGAAGCTGATTGAAAGTCCCAAAAAACTCATGTCTTGTAGTAAGAAATGACGGTTTCAGATCCGGCATGATATTCCCCAGACAAAATGCTTTTCTGTGCTGCTGAAGGCTGTAGACTTCAGACATCTGATCAGCCAGGTATCTGCCTAACAGTATATGTGATTTTTTACGCAATTTTTTCCCTCTTCCTTCTTTCTGTTTCAGGTTATAACCGAATACATCAGTAAAAGCGGCTCCGTCCGGTCATCGCTGAAATCTTAAAATCTTTCGTTTGTCGGAACCAACTTTACTATATCACCATTCTATTTAATGTGCAATTAAAGTTTTTGTAAAAACTGTGATTCTTTACAGCACTATGTCCTAAACAAAAAGAAGCTTCTTTACAGTTCCCTGAAATCCGGTGTCCCGTACAGGTCATACGGAGTACTCTGGTATACGTAATAATTCAGCCAGTTCGTATACAGGTTGTTCGCATGGGCTCTCCATGTGAGCAGAGGTTTGTTGTTCGGGTCATCGTCTTTATAATAGTTCTTCGGAATTTCGATCGGGAGTCCTTTGGCCAGGTCTCTTTTGTATTCACCATCCAGAGTTATGCGATCGTATTCCGGATGGCCCATGACGAAAATCTTACGGCCGCCTTCTGCCATTGCAAGAAACAGGCCTGCCTCATCGCTTTCCGCCAGAACAGTGAGGTCTTTGCAGGCATGGATATCGGCGATCGGAACTTCGGTATGTCTGGAATGAGGAGCAAGAAATACATCATCAAAACCACGCACCAGCGGAATCTTGCGATTAAGAACTTTATGCCAGAAAAGGCCAAACATCTTTTTCTCCAGAGGTTTTTTCTCCAGGCCATAGAAATGGTAAAGACCAGCCTGCGCTGCCCAGCACAGGAAGATCGTAGATGTTACGTGCTTCTCTGTCCAGTTCAGGATTTTCGTCAGTTCTTCCCAGTAATCCACCTCTTCGAAAGGCATCTGCTCCACCGGGGCACCTGTAATGATCATCCCATCAAATTTACGCTTCTTCACATCTGAAAAAGTCTCATAAAACTTATTCAGATGACTGAGGGAAGTATTCTTCGCCTCATGGCTCTCCACAGCCATAAAAGTTACATCCACCTGCAGAGGTGTGTTGGAAAGAGATCGTAAAAGCTGCAACTCTGTTTCCTCTTTCAACGGCATCAGGTTCAGGATCAGAATCTGAATAGAACGGATATCCTGGTGCATGGCACGTTTCTCATCCATTACAAATATATTTTCTCTTTCAAGGATCTCTTTTACAGGCAGATCCCCCTGTGTTTTAATCGGCATTTTAAGCCCTCCTTTATCTATGTAAAGCGAACTCCCGTAGAATCCGCCTTGATACTTTTTCATATAAAACAGCCAGTTTATCTTCCTGCCAGTTTCAGGAAATCCTCCTCAGAAAGGATCGGGATCTCAAGCTCTCTGGCTTTCTTGTTCTTGGAGGAATTGGACTGTACATCATTATTGATCAGATAGTTGGTCTTCTTTGTCACAGAGCCTGTTACTTTTCCGCCCAGAGACTCGATCAGCTCCTTGGCTTCACTGCGGTTTCCGAAATGAACCAAGCTGCCGGTGATCACAAAATTCATCCCTGCAAAAATCTGTTCCTCTTTCGGTCCTTCTTCCTGAATATGGAGAAAGCTCATCAGATGATCCAGACGCCGGTTGTTATCCTCATCCTTGAAATACTCCACAAGATTTCCCGCGATCACAGGTCCGATCGTATCAATGTCACTGACCTCCTCAAGTTCAGCATGACGGATCTTCTCAAGATCATTATCAAAATGGCGGCAGATCACCTTGGCATTAGCAAGGCCAATATTGGCGATTCCCAGACTGTAGATCACTCTTGGAAGCGTGGTATCCTTCGCCTGCTCCAGGCTATCGATCAGATTGTCATAGGATTTCTGTCCAAAACCTTCCATCTCTACGATCTCTTCTTTATACCTGCTGATCTCAAAAATATCGCCAAAATCATGGATAAAACCTCTTGCAATAAATTTCTCCAGAGTAGCCTCAGAAAGTCCGTCAATATTCATGGCATCCCTGCTTGTAAAAAGTGCAAAAGATTTGATCTTCTTAGCCGGACAGTCCGGATTTACGCAAAAAAGGCTCTCGACTTCATTCTCTTTTCGGATCATAGTATCCCGTCCACATGCAGGACAGCTGTGGGGAATCGGTGCATTGCCGCTTCCTGTAAGATTCTCCGCGATCTGAGGAATGATCATGTTGGCTTTGTAAACACGGATCGTATCTCCGATTCCCAGTTTCAGCTCTCTCATGATACTGATGTTGTGGACACTGGCTCTGCTGACTGTGGTACCTTCAAGCTCCACAGGATCGAAGATGGCCACAGGATTGATAAGCCCTGTTCTTGACGGGCTCCACTCAATCTCCAGAAGCTTCGTATCACGCATCTCGTCCGCCCATTTAAATGCCATGGCATTACGTGGAAATTTCGCAGTGGTTCCCAGGGATTCCCCATAGGCAATATTATCATATAATGCCACAAGGCCATCTGATGGAAAATTATTCTTTGTAACTGCTTCCGCAAAATAGTCCATCGCCGCATCCAGAGTATCGCCCGTCACCTTCCGATATTCAACAACCTCAAATCCCTGGGCTGCCAGCCACCTAAACTGTTCCTCCCTTGAATTATGAAAATCCACACCATCTGCACTTACCAGGGAAAACGCATAGAAACGGACATTTCGCTTCGCTGTGATCTCATTATTCAGCTGACGGACCGAACCGCTGCATAAGTTACGCGGATTCTTATATTTCGCATCTGCATCACCGATCTGCTCATTGATCCGTTCAAAATCAGAATAAGTGATAATAGCCTCTCCTCTTAAAATCAGTCTTCCTTTAAAGGAAATCTTCAACGGGATATTTTTAAACACTCTGGCATTGTTGGTGATAACCTCACCTACAATACCGTTGCCTCTTGTGACAGCCTTGACAAGCTCACCATTTTCATAGGTAAGAACAATGGTAAGTCCATCCAGTTTCCAGGAAAGTAGTGTGGGATGTTCCCCGATAAACTCCCGTAAAGTTTCTCTTTCCTTGGTCTTGTCTAGAGAAAGCATCGGTCTTTCATGCTCCTCCTTCGGAAGCTGTTCTACTGCCTCATAGCCTACATTAACGGTGGGACTGTCTGCCAGAACCACTCCTGTTTCTTTTTCCATAGCTGCCAGCTTGTCGTACAGAGCATCGTACTCCACATTTGGCATGATCTCCCTGTCTTCCTGATAATACGCCTTTGACGCTTCCCGGAGTTTTGCCCCCAGTTCTTTCATTTTTTTGATAGCTACTTCGTTCATGCCTTCCTCCCGTTTCTTGTTGTGATCTTCCGGAGGAAAGCATCTCCTCCAGCTTCTTACGCTCTGTCGGCGTAATTTCCCGGTATTCTCCTTCTTCAATACCATCTATGTTCAGATTCATGATCCTTACTCTTTTCAGTGTGACAACACGATAGCCAAAATATTCACACATTCTCCTGATCTGGCGATTCAGGCCCTGAGTGAGGATGATCCTGAAACTGTTTTTCCCAGTTTTAGTCACTGTGCAGGGACGCGTCACAGTATCAAGGATCGGAACACCGTGGCTCATCTCTCTGATAAATTCCAGTGTCACAGGCCTGTTCACTGTTACCAGATACTCTTTCTCATGATAATTCCCAGCTTTCATGATGCGGTTCACCAGGCTTCCCTCATTCGTAAGAAGAAGCAGTCCCTGAGATTCCTTGTCAAGACGGCCGATAGGATAGATCCGCACAGGGTAATCCAGATATTCCGTTACTGTCATTTCATCCCTCTGCTGTCTGGTACTGCAGACGATCCCTCTTGGCTTGTTAAAAAGAATAAGGATCTTTTTTTCCTGTATCGTTATGGGCTTTCCGTCAATACAGATATTGTCTTCCTGTGATACTTTCATTCCCGGGGAAGCAGTCTCTCCATTAACCGTGATCCGCTCATCTTCTGCCAGTCTGTCCGCTTCTCTTCTTGAGCAGACACCTGCATCGCTTAAAAATTTATTGATTCTGATTTTTTCGTCCATTATTTTATTATATATTTTTTCCCTGGTGTTCGCAACGCTTATTTTCCTTGTATTTTACAGACAGGTATTGTATGATTAACAGGAATAAACCAAATGTCAGGAGGAAAAAATATGGCAGGCCGTAATTCACATATCAATCGGTTTTTGATTTTTATTTCTGTCTTCTTATGCCTGATCTGCGGTCTTCTTTTTACTCAGTCATCAGCAGGTCCTTCCGGAAACAATCCAGTATCCATTGCCGTAAAAGACACTCAGATCATCCCGGAAATCACAGATATTCCGGATCAGACCGATCATACAGATATTTCAGCATCTGTAACAGCAGCACCAACAGCAACTCCTGTTCCCGAAGAACAGAAAGTTTCTCCGGAAGCCGAAAATGGTGTCTGGACAGCAGACGGTTCCAACTGGCTTTTTATGGTAGATGGAACCGCTTACACCGGCTGGCTCACTGACACCGATGGAAAACGTTACTATTTCGATAAGAAAGGAATTATGCAGAGAGGGTGGCTGAAACTGAAAGGCAAAAAATATTATCTGGACGAAGACGGAATCATGCAGACAGGCACCGTCACTGTAGATGGCCAGAAATATAAGCTGGCTTCCGATGGTTCTCTGAAAAAATGATGGTAAAAAAAATGCAGGTTCCACAAACAATGGAACCTGCATTTTTCACCCTTATTATTCTAATAAACCACTATATATGTATCCAGTCTGTCCATCATAGTCAACCTGTATCCAGTCGCCTTCCTGCCCCTTTTTCTCAACTTCCGTTCCTGCAGAAAAACCACCGATAACCTCACCCTCTGAATCTGCTGATGCACGAACATTACAGTCTTCTGTAACTGTAAGCATAGTTCCAGTCTCTGCCGATGCGCTTGCATCATCTCCAAGTCCCCGAAGGAACTCTGCCAGAGCAGAATCATTCTCCTGCGCCGCGTCATAATCCGCCTTGACCTGCGTGATCAGGGCCTTCACATCGCTCTCAGATTCCAGTTTTTTTACATAAGTGCTGATATCTGTATCTTCGTCAGCACCTCCCTTGATCTTCAGATTACCGTCACTGTCTGTTTCTACATAAAACTGACTCAGTGCCGGAACCGGAGTCTCAATTCCCGTACAGATATAGTTAAAGACCACATAGACGACATACGAATCGTCCGTTAATCCTTTCTTCGCGTAAACATCCTGTACTTCATACCCGTCAATATAATCCCTTGAATTAATCTGTG
>OLOR01002598.1_pt1 | contig 13835 bp, 10 predicted proteins | sample 1672521 | NCBI WGS metagenome assembly OLOR01 (sample SAMEA3136695, study PRJEB25190) | human gut metagenome | biome: human gut; feature: human-associated habitat; material: faeces | place: Austria | collected 2013
CGCCCGCGGCAGCCGCCGCACAGCGGCCCGCGGCGTGGCAGCCGCCAGGATCTTTTCCTCGGCACGGTCCAGCAGTGCGGTGGTGGCATCATCCGGCTGCCAGCCGGATGCACCCATGTAGCGCAGCGCCGTAGCACGTTTTATGGAAGAAGGCTTGGCCCGCTCCATTACAGCAGGTCCTTGATGCCCTCGTAGACCTTGGCGGCCACATTGGCATCGTTCATGGCGTAAAGGTGCACGCCGTCGGCACCGCCCTCGATCAGGTCGCGCAGTTGGTTGACGGCGTACTCAATGCCGGCCTCATAGAGAGAATCCGGGTCATCCTGAAAACGGGAGACCATGCGGGTGAACTCCGAGGGCAGGCTGGCGGAGGAAAGAGCGACGGTGCGCTCGATCTGGCTGCGCTTGACGATGGGCATAACACCAGCAGAGACCGGCAGTGTTACCCCGGCGCGGCGGGCCAAATTGAGGAAACGGTAGAAATGCATGTTATCAAAGAACAGCTGGGTCAGCAGATGCTCGGCACCGTTGGCCTGCTTGATGCGCAGGTTTTCCACGTCCTGCTGCAGGGTGGCAGCTTCTGGGTGGGCCTCAGGGTAGCAGGCACCGTGGACCGAGAAACCGGGCTTCTTCCATTTAATAAAGGCGGTCAGGTCGCTGGCGTGCTTGAAGTCCGGGCTTTCGGGTCGGGTCGGGGTGCGGTCGCCGCGCAGGGCCAGCACATCGCGCACACCGGCCTGCTCCAGCTCGTCCAGGATGCGGGCGGCACTGGTCTGGTCATTGCCCATGCAGATCAGGTGGGCCAGGGCGGGCACGCCGACCTCGTGCTGGATATAATCGGCCACTTCTACGGTGGAAACGCCGCCGGCGGAACCGCCTGCGCCAAAGGTGACGCTGATAAAATCCGGGTTCAGGGCGCGCATGGCCTGCAGGGTGGCTTTCATCTTGTCCATCTGGGTGGTCTGCTTCGGCGGGAAGCACTCGATGGAAAAGACGCAGCGCTTGTTCTGGAATTTTTCCGTGATCGTCATGGTAGGCTCCTTTATATTGTACATCTTAGGCGGCGGCATCCAGCGTGTCGGCAGATGCCGCGCTGAGGGTATCGTTTTGCCAGGTGAAAGTGATGGTACCCATGGTATCGGTGCGGTAGATCTCGGCCCCGGCGTCGATCAGGCGCTGCAAAGCACGGGCGTGGGGATGGCCGTAGTCATTGTTCAGCCCGCAGCTGATAGCCACGGCCTGAGGCTGCACGACCTGCAAGAGGGCTTCGGTGCTGGAGGTGGACGACCCATGGTGTCCGGCCTTAAACAAAGTGGCATGCAGGGCTTTGCCGTAGCGGTCTACAAGACGCTGCTCGGCGGCGCTTTCGGCATCACCAGTGGAGAGATAACGAAAATTACCCGCTTCAAACAGCGTGCACAGCGAGGCGTTGTTGACATGAGCGGAGGAATCGTCGGTGTCGTACAGTTCGGACTCGCCGCCCTGCAAAACTGTCAGGGTGCCGCTGCCCAGCGGGTAGACAGTGCCGTCTTCGGCGGTGATAACGTCGGTCCCCTGCTCAGCGGCCAAATCAAACAATCCGCGCGGCCAATCGGCAGTCTCGCCGCTGGCCTGGGCATCCCAGGGTGGTACAAGTAATTGCCCGACGGCAAAATTGCGTAACACTTCCCGCGCACCGCCGGTATGGTCGGCGTGGGGATGAGTTAAAACCAGATAATCCAGCTTGGAGATGCCAGCCAGCTGCAAATCGCGGACAAGGTCGCCTTTGGCATCGGACGGCCCGGTGTCGATCAGACAGTAGGCACCGTCCTGGCCAATCAAAACAGCGTCCCCCTGCCCCACATCCAACACGGTAACGGTGGTGGACGTCTGGGCCAGCAGGTCAGCGTCCGGTGCATCAAGGGAGACCCCGGCGGCACGGTATAGATCTGACCAGCCGCTGCGGGATTCGATAAAATAAGCGGCAACCGCCAGCAGCAGAACGGCCGGCAGAAGCAGGATCCTGCGCCAGGGCGGACGGCGCTTACGGGCAGCTTTCTCAGGCTTCATCGTACTGTCCATTCAGCTTGCGTTCTTCCCACTGGGCTTTGCTGACCAGTACGGTGCGGGGCTTGGCACCCTCGTAGGGGCCGATGATCTTCTCCTGCTCCATCTGGTCCATGATGCGGGCGGCGCGAGCATAGCCTAGCTTGCAGCGGCGCTGCAGCAGGCTGGTGCTGGCCTGCCCGGCATCGATGACACATTCAACGGCCTGCTCAAACATCGGGTCGAGCGCACCGCCGGTATCGCCGTCATCGTCGCTGCCCTTCTTGCTGCCTTTCTCGGCAACGGCGCGGCGCTCCATCTCGGCAATCATTTCCTCGTCATACTGGGTGGAGGAAGTGGACTTGATAAAGCTCAATACCGCGCCGATCTCCTCGTCGGTGACGAAGGTGCCCTGCACACGCACGGGCTTGGAAGCACCGACCGGCAGGAACAGCATGTCGCCGTTGCCCAGCAGCTTTTCGGCACCCGACGCATCCAGAATGGTGCGGGAGTCGATCTGGCTGGAAACCGCAAAGGCGATACGGCTGGGGATGTTGGCCTTGATCAGGCCGGTGATGACGTCCACGCTGGGACGCTGAGTAGCAACGATCAGGTGGATACCGGCGGCACGGGCTTTCTGCGCGATGCGGCAGATGTAATCTTCGACCTCTTTGCCGGCGACCATCATCAAATCGGCCAACTCGTCGATAACGATGGCAATGTAGGGCAGATGCTCCAGCCCTGTCTGGGCGGCAAGCTTGTTGTAGGCTTTGATCTCACGGACGTTGTTCTCGGCAAACAGCTTGTAGCGGCGCTCCATCTCAGCCACGCTGGCGCCAAGGGCGCCAGCGGCTTTGCGGGGCTCGGTGACGACGGGCATCAGCAGATGCGGGATGCCGTTGTACTCGGCCAACTCGACGACCTTGGGGTCGATGAGGATGAGCTTGACATCTTCGGGGCTGGAACGGAACAGGAAGCTGATGATGATGGAGTTGACGCAGACGGACTTACCACTGCCGGTAGAACCTGCAATCAGCAGATGGGGCATCTTGCACAGGTCGGCGACCTGTGCCGCACCGGCAATATCCTTACCCAGGGCCATGGTCAGCGGGCTGCGCATGTTGATGTAATTCTGGGATTCAAACACCGCGCGGATGTTGACGGTAGAGCGGATTTTATTGGGCACCTCGATGCCGACGGCGGGTTTGCCGGGGATGGGAGCCTCGATACGCACACCGGCGGTGGCCAGGTTCAGGGCAATGTCATCGGCCAAACTGGTGATGCGGCTGACCTTAATGCCCGCCTGGGGCTGCAGTTCATACCGGGTAACAGACGGGCCGCGGCAGATGTCCAGCATGGTGGTCTTGACGCCGAAGCTGTCCAGCGTGTTGACCAGGATGTCGGCATTCTTCTTCATCTCGCGGGCGGCACCGGCTTCGTCGTCGGGGCGGGTCGCGTTGAAAAGGTTCAGGGACGGATAGCAGTACGGCTCCACAGGCTCGGCCTGCATGGCAGCCAGGTTCATGGTGTTGGGGTCTGCCTTGGCGGCGGACGGCGGTGAGCTGATGGGGGCAGAAGCCGAGTTGCCGACGCTGGTGCTGACCTGCAGATGAGCAGCTTCGCCGCGCTGAGGCACTACAAAGGAACTCTCGGTGCCGGTGGGCTGCTGGGGCTGCGCTGAGACCGCAGCAGCAACAGATGAGGCGGGCACAACGGGGGCGGCTTGCGGCACAGGCGTGGCGGGCTGGGCATTCAGCACATCCGAGATGGGGCGGCCGCTGTTCCAGGCATCGCTGACAGCCTCATTGACGGAGAAGCTGCCGCCGATGGTCGGGATAGCCGGGGCAGCGCTGGCGGCGGGGGCGCTATGCGGTTCTTCCGCTGGGGTGTTGCCAGTGAAGGCACCCTCTTCCCCACCTACGGGGATGCCAAAGGAGGCATCATCTTCTACCGGCACCAGCGGGGTATCAAAGGTCGGCTCTGGAGTGAGCGGCACGGAAAATTCCGATTCCTGCGGCAGATCCAGCGTGGTCTCGGAGCTGACATCCTGCTCGCCGTAATAGGGCGCGTGGCCGCTGACAGCGCGGCTGATGAGGTTGTCCAGCTCGTCCCCGGCGGCTTCTTCGGGGGCAGCCTCGGCAGGGTCATCCAGCTTCAGCTCAAACTCGTCTGCAGCAGGCTGGACAGCGGGCTGCGGATCGGCCGTGGCAGTGTGATAGTGCGAAGTATCAGAAAGATGGGACAGCGGGTCCATGCCGAAGGTGCCGCCGGGGCCGATGTTGACAGGCTCTAGCGGATCGTGCTCAATGGCGGCTTTGGCGGCAGAAGCGGTCGCCTCGGGGCCGAGGTCCACGTCAAAGGAAGCACGGGGCTGCGACTCAGCAGCAGGCGTACCATAGCTGGCCGGGGTGTACCCGGCTGCGGCAGCATAGGCAGCGTAAGTAGGTGCCGGGGTGTAATTGGGGATGACCGGAGCACTGGCGGCAGGCTGCGAAGGAATGGCAGGCTGTACGGGCTGAGCCGGCTGGTTTACAGGCGCGGCCTGCTGCACCAACGGTTGTACAGGCTGGGCGGGCTGTACCGGGATGCGCCCGGTGTCGGCGATGACATCGTAGGCCGGGTGGTGCGGACGATTATCCTGCACGGGAGCGGTCAGGTTCTCAATGGGTTCTTCCTCCTGCTCCTGGGCAAACAGTTGGGTGTCGTAGGCAGTCTCTTCTTCGGCACGGTCCTGGCGGGCCTGCTGCAGCTTCTGGTACTGGTTGTTGACAAACAACACCACATCGGCGGGTGTGATGGCAAAGAAGAACATCAGCCCCAGCAGGAACACCAGCAGCATGATGACGTTGGATGCCGGGCGACCAAACAGTGCCAGCAGCGTGCCGCCGACCGGGGCGCCCCAGACGCCGCCTTCCCAGAAGTTGGTCTGCCCGCGGACGAACAACATTTTAATAATCTGCCAAGGGTTGGCATCGTTCAGCGATACGTTGGAGAAGATGACCGGTACACCGGCGCACAGCACGCTCATCAGCGCGACTTTGCCCGCAAACAGGGTGACGCGGTAGCCGGAGGCCAGCAGGTAGGCCAGGTACAGCAAAAACGGCCCGACCAGATAGGTCATAACGCCGAAAATGCCAAACAGTCCACCGCGCAGGGTCTTCCACATGTTTTGACCGGGCACCAGCACCATGGCAACACACAGCAAACCTAACCCGGCCAGCAGGATGCTGCGTGCCAGGTTGGGTGTTTCAGCGCGGCGCTGCGCACGGCGGGATGCCTGCGCTTTGCTGCGGGACGAAGAGGACTGGCCCGATTTGCCGGACGAAGCCCGATAAGTTGTAGAAGACCGGCTTGACGAGGAACGGCTTTTGCTTTTGGAAGAGGATGAGGAACGGTTTTTGTTGCCGGAGCTTTTCCCGGAACGAGACTGCGCCATGTTTCTTACTACCCCACTATTCTACATAGGAATTCTATCTTAAACCGGGCTGAAAGTCAGCCCATGCGAACATTCCCTATTATTCTATCACGAATCGCGAGGCTTGTAAACGAAAAATCCGCAGGTGAGTTATCCCCTGCCCTTTTGGCAGATAGCACAAAAAGCTGTGTTACCTGCCGGATTCGATTTCCTTATATAAATAGCGCAGTGCGTCGCCCAGGCCACCCAGTTCATCAATCAGGCCTTCCTCCACGGCCTGGCGGCCGTCCAGCACGGTGCCCATGTCCATCACAAGCTCACCTGTGTTGTGCATCAGGGCTGTAAAGCGGCGGGCAGTGATTTTGGAATGGCTGGCTACAAAGCCAACGATGCGCTCCTGCATCTGCTCAAAGTAGCGCAGGGTCTGGGGTACGCCCAGCACCATACCGGAATGGCGCACAGGGTGTACCGTCATGGTGGCGGTGGGTACGATAAAGCTGCGCCGGGCCGACACCGCCAACGGGATACCGATGGAGTGGCCGCCGCCCAGCACCAGTGTGGCACTGGGCTTATTCACCCCGGCGATAAGCTCGGCCAGGGCGAGGCCAGCTTCCACATCACCGCCCACGGTGTTTAAAATGACCAGCAGGCCTTCGATCTCCGGGTCCTCCTCAATATCCACCAGCTGCGGGATGACGTGCTCATACTTGGTGGTTTTCTGGGCATCCGGGGCCAGGGTGTGACCCTCGATGGTACCGATGACGGTCAGGCAGTGGATGGCGTGGCGGCCCTTGGTGGCGGGTACGGTGCCGCTGTCGGTAATAAGATCATGCTCCAGCCTTTGGAGCGCGGCGCTCTCGGTTGGGTTGAGCTTTGGATGTGACTTGGTCTTTTTCGAGGTCGGTTCCATAGCGAGTAGCCCCCTTTCTGGTTTAGTATGCACGGAACGCAGGGCAGATATGCGAAAGAAAAAAGCGCAAGATACATATAAATCAGCGTAAAAGCCTGCAAAAGACGATAAAAACGAAAATATTTTGCTCTTTCCTGCACACGATGGTTAGAAATTACGAAAAAACTTAGATAAAAAATTGACAATTTGAAGCGCGCAATTTATAATAAGTTATAAATTTAGCAAAAGGGATTCTTTCCGGGCGTTCGCATCCCGGCATTGTGAGGTAAGTATCATGGCAATTCAAAGCAAGGTATCTCTTCCCGTTATCAAGCGTCTTCCCAAGTATTACCGCTACCTGACGACCCTGTCGGCCGACGGCAAGGAGAAAATCTCCTCCAGCGAGCTGGCCCACATGATGGGCACCACTGCCAGCCAGGTGCGCCAGGACTTCAACTGTTTCGGCGGTTTCGGCCAGCAGGGCATCGGTTATAAGGTGGATGTGCTGCGGGCAGAGATCGGCAAACTGCTGTTTAGCGACGGCGAAAAGCTGCCCACCATCCTGATCGGCGCTGGCCGCCTGGGTTCTGCGGTGTCCAGCTTCATCAGCCGCGATACCAACGGCTATAAGCTGATCGGCGTGTTCGACATCAACCCCGAACTGTGCGGCAAGGAGATGGGCGGAGCAACCATCTACCCGCTGAGCGAGCTGGAGGCCTTCTGCGCCGAGCATCGCCCCACCGTGGCGGTACTTTGCGTCCCACGCCAGAGCGCGATGGAACTTTCCGGTGAGCTGGTGGCCCATGGCATCCAGGGCTTCTGGAACTTCAGCCACTATGACCTGTCAGTCGAGTATCCCGGCGTTACGGTGGAAAACGTCCATTTGGGCGACAGCCTGATGAGCCTGGGCTACCGCCTGCGCAATAAAGACTAAGATAAAGGAGCCGGTAATGGCAAAGTTATATTTCCGCTACGGTGCCATGAACAGCGGCAAGACCACCGCCTTGATGCAGGTGGCCTACAACTATAAAGAGCGTGGCATGCGGGTGCTGATCTTAAAACCTGCTGTCGATACCAAGGGCCAGGATTCCATCGTTTCCCGACTGGGCATCAGCTGTAAAGTGGACAAACTTGTCACGCCTGAGATGGATGTGGTGGAGCTTGTCAAGCAGGACTCGGCCGAACATGGTGCCCCTGCCTGTGTACTGTGCGATGAGAGCCAGTTCTTTACGCCGGAACAGGCTGAGCAGCTGTTCCTGGTCACAGTGGATCTTGGCATCCCGGTCATCTGCTACGGCTTGCGTGCTGACTTTATGATGCGCGGCTTCCCTGGCTCTACCCGCCTGCTGGAACTGGCCCATACCATTGAGGAACTGAAAACCATCTGTGCCTGCGGCCGTAAGGCCATCTGCAACGGACGCAAGGTTAACGGCGAGTATGTGTTCGAGGGTGCCCAGGTGGCCATTGACACGGTGGATGATGTGGAGTATCAGAGTTTGTGCCCTCAGTGCTGGTACCGTGAGTATCGCGCGTTTTTAAAGCGCCACAAAAAAGACTAATAGAAAAGCAAGATGCCGCTCCGGCAGCTGAAAAGCACCGGAACGGCAATTTTTGTGCGGTATAGTGCTAAAAGGCTGTGATTCTGCCTTGAAATAGAGAAAAAATATTTGAAATGTAGCAAGAATTGTGCTATTCTAAAGAAAACCGTACAAAAAATATCCGTAAAGATGAGGTGCCGGTATGGCTTCCGAATATACCTATTCCCCACGCATGGACTTTTTTATTGAGCGTGTCGATCGCGCTACCGGCTTTGAAATGCCCTGCTTCCATATCCACCACAAATACGAGATCTACTATGAGATCGAGGGCACGCGCCGCTATTTTATCGAGGACGCCGCTTATATCGTCAATGCCGGCAGCGTGGTGCTGATCGGCGACAACCAAATCCATAAGACGGCCTCTGTGGGCGACACGCCGTCCAGCCGTATTGTGCTGAATTTCAGCGCCGAGTATCTGGGCAAGATTGCCGAAATCTTCCCGGAGGTGGACTTCTTCTCCTTTTTGAGCGAGGAGCATAACCACCTGCTGTCCAACATCACGGTCAAGCAGCAGAATCACATCTACTCGATGCTGCAGCAATTGCTGGAACTGCAGGAGCAGACCAGCGCCGAGGGCGAGGCGGTGCGTAAGATGCTGCTGGCTACCCTGCTGTTGGAGCTGAAGGACCTGTGCAAACAGCAGCAGGCCCAGGGCGGCGAAAGCGGCCGCGTCAGCAACCATATCGTGGAGCAGATTCAAACCTATATCGCCGAGCATTACGCGGAAAAACTGACCCTGACCGGCATTGCCAGCCAGTTTTACATCAGCCCGTACTACCTGAGCCGGCTGTTTAAAAAGTCCATCAACCTGAGCCTGATCGAGTATATCAACGGCGTGCGGATCAAGGCTGCGCAAAACCTGATCGAAAAGACCAACGAGAGCATCTCGGACATCTCCGAAAAGACAGGCTTTTTGACAACAGCACACTTCCGCCGTGTATTTAAGGACGCCACGGGACTTTCACCGCAGCAGTACCGGCAGTATTATAAGCGGTTGAGTAAGTGATGATTGAAAACTTAAACTAAAAAGACGCAGTGCATACCATGGTTTATTTGCGGTATGCACTGTATTTTTATGTATGGACTTAAAATGATAAAAAATAAAAACCTCGAACCTGAGTTCGAGGTTTTTATTGTCTCGACGTGACAAAAAAGATACCCGGTGAAAACGGAATGGGTCAAAAGAACATCAACTATTCTAATATATGAATTTGCAAAAAATCTTGTTTCTTGCAAACAATTGGTGTAAAGTTGTAATTAGAAATATTGTAGTATTTGAATGTATAAATGTGTATCGTGGTTTTTATTAAAGTTCATCGCAAGGGGAGGATACTATGCAGGACGCTGAAGCGTATTACAAGCAGGAACAGAACATTAAATATGTAAGCGATTCCTATGGTAAAGAATCTTGGGTTCGTGTGTCCGGAAAAGATATATTGAATAGGGCAGAAGCACACTTTTGGTGTGCCCTTATTAAAAAGACAAAAGTAAAATCTGTATTTCGAGACTTTTCATGGGACACAGATGGTATGTCAGATGGACCGGGATTTGAGGGTGGCGGAAGTACCTATACATATAAAAGGAATCTCGTTACCGGCGGAATAGAGCCACTGCTTTATTACAGAAACTTTTATGGCGTGATTCCCGATTGTGTAGAATTGGCACAGGAATTTATTCTCCTCAATAATCTTTACTACGACTCAATTAAGCATAGCTATTTTGAGCTTTGTATGGATGGCGAAACAGAAGAGGCCGTTCGGTATCAGAAAGATAATTGTACGGTTTCAGTTAAGTTAAAATACTTGCAGAAATATGCTGCTGCAAAGCAAATGGCAATCCTATTATTTTTTGACATAAGGGCAGAAATCGAGGGGTCTTTAGAAGAAAACGGCTTAGATAAGTTTTTTGATACATTTAAAGATAAAGACCTTTATTATTCCATTTGGGGAGACCAAATGGATTTCGGAAACAAACACGTATATAGTGTTTTGATGGGTAAAAAAATCTTGTATCCTAATGCAGTCGATCAGTGCGGTTATTGGCCATACGAAAAGAAGGAAAAATATGAAACTTTTATAATTGGAACAGATGAATTTGGAAACACAAAAGAATATACTTGCAATCCAAGTAAACTGGCAAACAACTTTGGCACTAACGCAGATGCACCATATTACTTTACACCAGTGTTCTTCAAAAAGGAAGTGCTTCAAAAATATATTTTGAAACCAGAATTGTATACGATAACAGATGGGAGCTTGCAATGTCAGGTGCTGTGGCAACTGCAAATAGATAACCATCATAAAGACTGTGTTATAGCGTATTTAGGTGACCTTGGTAAAAATCTTCCAGAGAGTGAGCGGCTCTATTGGAAAAGCTATAATATTGACAGCGATGAAAAGTTAAGCCGGGTTACGTTTGAAAGAGATTTTATGTGTCTCCCATCAGAATCAAATATGATTGACCACAAGTTTCAAAGAGATTATGCAAAAGTAATTGACTACTGGAATAAAAAGTATGGGTGGTCGATATTTCTTCCATTGACAGAACAAGATGAGTACAATCTATCACAGATTAGAATTCCCCTGACCAATAGCCAACCGGAATTCGATATGCTGGTTTTATCACTGGTAAAAGTTTTAATCGATTCACTAAACGAAGCAAAACTAAAAGAAACTTTGACTAGGGAATGTAAGAACGGAAGTATAAATGAATTGCAGGGCTGGCTAGAAGAACATAATTGCCAAGATTATGAGATTCACATAAAATTTTTGCGAGAAGTACAAGAACTGCGTTCTACAGGTACGGGACACCGCAAAGGAACAAATTATAACAAAACCGCACGTAAATTCGATGTAGGAATAAAGACTTTAAAGGATGTCTTTGAAAACATTTTGGAAAAGGCCGACGAGTTTCTTTTATATCTAATGAAAATATAAAGCGTGCACGTATGAAAAAGTCTAATTTCACTTGCAAGAGGTGCTCCACCGCTTTTTCTTCTGTACCGCCTCAAATACCTCTTTCTCAATAATCGCCTCATGCGCATCTTCGATCATATACATACTCAGTTCCCCGCGATTCTTTTTCTGCTTCCCAGTCAAAAAATCTGGCGTATAGGTCTTTTGCAACAACAGTATGCCCATATATTTCTCATTGCTTAGCATACGGTCGATTGTTGATGTGCTCCATTCTGCCTTTCCAGTAACCGTCCTTATGCCGTGCTCCTCCAAGTACCGCTTGATTTTGCGGACACCGTTGCCTTCTAAATACAGTGAGAATATCTTGCGGACGATTTCGGCTTCTTCGGGTACAATTACTAGCTGGCCTTCGGCGTCCTTGGTATAACCTAAAAAGCGGGTGTGGTTTAAAAGTGCTTTTCCTTCGCGCATACGCTGGTGGATGCCAAACTTGATATTCTCACTTTTGGTGGCGCTTTCTTCCTGTGCAACAGCAAACAAAATAGAGAGTGAGGCATCATCTATCTTCAGTGTGTCGATTTTCTCAACTTCGGATAAAAGTCCAATGTTCATGCTTTTTAATCTCCTAATAGTTGATAGCGCTTCAAGCGTATCCCGCCCGAAACGGCTTAGTGATTTGACGAATATATAATCAAACCGATGCTGCTTGGCATCGCGTAATATTTCGCAGTAGCCGCTGCGACCAGTCTTTCGCGTGCCGGACGCAACATCGCTGTAAACCTTGTAAAGTGTCCAATTCGGGTTTTCAGTGATAATTGTATTAAAATGAAGCATCTGGATTTCAAGGCTATGCAAAAGTTCAGGCGTAGCCTTGCTCACGCGACAATATGCAGCAATGCGCAGTTTTTGCAATTCAAGCGGTGTTTCCTTTTTAATAATATCAGGATATATTGTATAAATCTGTATAGACATAAAAAGCGCCCCATGTCTACTATAACATGAGGCGCTTACTATATAAAATAAAAAGTTAAAGCTACATCCAAATTGCTTTGAATGTAGCTTTTAACTTGGTGCGGATGAAGGGATTTGAACCCACACTCTTTTAAGGGAACTAGAACCTGAATCTAGCGCGTCTGCCAGTTCCGCCACATCCGCATATTCTGCTGTGCCCGTTGCCCGGGCGACGCATATTATTATAGCGGACACATACCAAATTGTCAAGCGTTTTCTGCAAAAAAGTATAACTTTCTGTGGACTTTTTAAAAATATACGTTGTATTAACAAATAGAACTTTGAAGTTTTCATGATTGTCCGCCATTCATGCACATCGATATTCTCTACAAAAACATTTTTTCGACGTTTTTTGTCGTTCGTTCGGCAAAAAAAGCACAAAAACAACGTAGCCACATCAAAGCTCCTCTTGTTTTCCGGTTTTTATCCTTGTATAATGGGTACATTCGCGGTTCTGCTGTGCGGCAGGCTGCCGCGGGCATGGCACCTGCTGCCATGAAAAAACAAAAGAGGGAAGAGGATTTCATGAATTCATTCACTTCGGCAGTTAAATCGATTGCCAAAAAGTACAACGATACCAGCTTGATCCTGCGTATCGCCATCGGCCTTGTCATCGGCGCTGTGCTGGCGCTGCTCTGCCCGGGTGCCACCTGGCTGGAGGAACTCGGCAATCTGTTCGTCGGTGCCTTGAAAGGCGTTGCCCCTGTACTGGTCTTCGTCATTGTCACCAGTGCACTGGCCCAGGGGTCGTCCAAGCTGGACCGCCGTTTCGGCACAGTCGTGTGGCTTTACATGCTGACCACCTTTATCGCCGCTACCCTGTCGGTCATCACTAGCATGCTGTTCCCACAGAATCTCGTTCTGGCCGAGGCCGCCACGGCTGACGTTATCCCCCAGGGTCTGGGTGACGTCCTACACACCCTGCTGGCCAACATCGTGTCCAACCCCCTCAGTGCCATTATGAACGGCAACTACATTGGCATCCTGATGTGGGCCTGCCTGTTTGGTTTGGCCATGAAGAGCATCGCCATGGACGGCACCAAAAAGTTCTTGTCAGATACTTCGGATGCCGTTTCGCAAATCGTGCGCTGGGTCATCAACCTGGCACCGTTCGGCATCATGGGCCTGGTTTTCACCAATGTGGCCAGCAACGGCCTGTCCATCTTTACGCAGTATGGCCGCCTGTTGCTGTTGCTGGTGGGTACCATGCTGCTGATGGCTCTGGTCATCAACCCGCTGATCATTTTCATTTATCTGCACTGCAACCCGTATCCACTGGTTTTCCGCTGCCTGCGCGAGTCCGGCCTGACGGCTTTCTTCACGCGCAGCTCAGCTGCCAACATCCCCGTCAACATGGCCCTGTGCGAGAAGCTGGGCCTGGATAAGGACGTCTACTCCGTTTCTATCCCGCTGGGCGCTACCATTAACATGGACGGCGCCGCCATCACCATTACCATTATGACGCTGGCCGCCGCCAACACGCTGGGCATGCAGGTTTCCGTGCCTGCCGCTGTCCTGCTTTCCATCATGTCTGCTCTGGGCGCCTGCGGTGCTTCTGGCGTGGCCGGTGGTTCGCTGTTGTTGATTCCTATGGCTTGCTCGCTGTTCGGCATCTCCAATGACATTGCCATGCAGGTCGTTGGCGTTGGCTTCATCATCGGCGTCATTCAGGATTCCGTCGAGACGGCCCTGAACTCTGCCGGTGACGTTGAGTTTGCTGCCACCGCTGAGTATTATCAGTGGCGCAAGACCGGCCGTCCGCTGCCGGATTTTCTGGTTGGTAAAAAGTAAGATTCGCTGAAAACCGCAGGGAAAAGCCCCTGCGGTTTTGGTTTGCAGCTTTTTTTGGAAAAAATCGGATTTTTTCTAAAAAAGCGCTTGACATTCCGATATGTGTCCGCTATAATAATATGCGTCGCCCGGGCAACGGGCACAACAGAATATGCGGATGTGGCGGAACTGGCAGACGCGCTAGATTCAGG
>OLOR01002610.1_pt1 | contig 13792 bp, 9 predicted proteins | sample 1672521 | NCBI WGS metagenome assembly OLOR01 (sample SAMEA3136695, study PRJEB25190) | human gut metagenome | biome: human gut; feature: human-associated habitat; material: faeces | place: Austria | collected 2013
GGAGTGGATGCCTGCACGGTCGATGTGCTCCATAATGCCGGGCAGCAGGACATCCTCGCCATCGCAGATTGCGTCGACTTCAAGCTCCGTGCCCATCATATATTTATCGATCAGAACGAGGTTCCCTTCCATATGGGAAAGAATAATATCCATATATTCTTTTACGTCCGCATCGGAAAAGGCGATAATCATGTTCTGACCGCCAAGGACATAACTGGGGCGCAGCAGAACCGGATAGCCGAGACGGTTCGCTGTTTCGATCGCTTCCTCTGCAGTGTGGACGGTATCTCCGACGGGTTGCTTGATATGGAGCTGTTTTAAGAGAGCTTCAAACCGACCCCGGTCTTCGGCAGCGTCAATACTGTCTGCAGGTGTGCCCAGAATCGGAACGTTGTTTTCTGAAAGCCATTTGGTCAAGCGAATTGCGGTCTGTCCGCCGAAGGCAACAACGGCACCGACCGGATTTTCCACACGGATGATGTCTCCGACATCTTCCGGAGTCAGGGGCTCAAAGTACAGGCGGTCTGCTGTATTGAAATCGGTGGAAACGGTTTCGGGGTTGTTATTGACGATAACAACTTCATACCCGGCATCCTTTAATGCCCAGACACAGTGAACGGAGGCGTAGTCGAATTCGATTCCCTGACCGATCCGGATCGGACCGGAGCCAAAGACGATGACGACGGGCTTTTTGGAGCTGTGTTCCGCGATAAAAGCGGAAGCCTCGTCCTCCTCGTCAGTGGTGGAGTAGAAGTAGGGGGTTTCTGCCGCAAACTCCGCTCCGCAGGTATCGACCATCTTATAGGAATACGGAAGGTGGGGGAAAGTAGAGTTGCCGGACAGGCGTGCAATCGTTTTATCAGGAAAACCGTTTCTCTTTAATTCCCGCAGAAAATCATGTGTGAGCGGCTCTGTCTCCAGCCGTTTTTCGAGGTCGCACAGATGCAAAAGCTTTGCTAAAAACCATTCGTCGATCAAAGTCAGCTGATGGATTTTTTCGATGGAAAAACCGCGGAAGAGCGCTTCGTAAACAGCGAAGATGCGTTCGTCGTCCTGCGCCAGGATTTTGGCGGTTAGGGCTTCGTCGTCGAGTGCGCGCATATGCACGTCTGCCAGGCAGTCATGGGAGATTTCTGCTCCGCGAACGGCTTTCATCAGCGCCTGCTCGAAGTTTCTGCCAATGGCCATGACTTCACCGGTGGCTTTCATCTGGGTTCCGAGCTTTCTTGTCGCATACACGAATTTGTCAAAGGGCCATTTCGGAAATTTAACGACAACATAGTCCAATGCCGGTTCGAAGCATGCTTTCGTCTTGCCGGTGATTTCGTTTTTGATTTCGTCCATCCGGTAGCCGATGGCGATTTTGGCAGCGACTCTGGCGATCGGATAGCCGGTCGCCTTGCTGGCGAGGGCGGAGGAACGGGAAACCCTGGGGTTTACCTCAATAACAGCGTACTCGAAGCTCTCGGGATTTAGAGCAAACTGTACGTTGCAGCCGCCCTCAATGCCCATAGCTTCGATGATGTGGAGTGCAGCACTTCGAAGCATCTGGTATTCTTTATCCGCTAGGGTGACCGCAGGGGCGATAACGATGGAGTCGCCGGTGTGGACACCCACCGGATCAAGATTTTCCATAGAGCAGATCGTGATGACGTTTCCATCGCCGTCGCGCATGACCTCAAATTCGATCTCTTTCCAGCCGGAGATACATTTTTCCACCAGAATCTGCGTGATCGGGGAAAGACGGAGCCCTGCGGAAGCGATTTCCCGCAGCTGTGCTTCGTCAACAGCGATGCCGCCGCCGGTGCCGCCGAGGGTAAAGGCGGGGCGCACGATAACCGGATAGCCTGCAGAGTGCGCGAAGGAGAGAGCACCCTCAAGCGTCGTCGTAACGACAGAGGGGATGATAGGCTCCCGGATCGCTTCCATGGTGCTTTTAAAAACCTGACGGTCTTCGGCTTTGGCAATGGTTTCCGGGTTTGCGCCAAGAAGTGTTACGCCCTCCTGTGCCAGAAAGCCTTCCTTTGCCAGCTGCATCGAAAGCGTCAGGCCGGTCTGACCGCCGAGGGTGGAAAGAATGCTGTCCGGGTGTTCTTTTTTGATGATTTTTTTTAGAAAATCCAGAGTCAGAGGCTCCACGTAGACATGATCTGCCATGGCGGCATCTGTCATGATTGTTGCAGGGTTAGAATTAACTAACACAACCTCCAGACCTTCCTCTTTTAAAGCGCGGCACGCCTGGGTACCTGCATAGTCAAATTCGGCAGCCTGACCGATGACGATGGGACCGGAGCCGATTACCATTACTTTTTTCAGATTGGGATTTAACGGCATGCTTTATGCCCTCCTTTCCATCAGTGCGACAAATTCGCGGAACAAAAACTCGGAGTCATGAGGACCGCCGCAGGCTTCCGGATGGAACTGCACTGAGAAGCCTGGAAAATCCTGATAAGAAACGCCCTCACAGGTTCCGTCGTTTAGGTTGATAAAACGAAGTACTGCATTATCCGGGAGGGAATCGTTTTTGACGGCATAGCCGTGATTCTGACTGGTGATATAATCCCTGCCGGTGAGCAGATCTTTCACCGGCTGGTTTGCACCGCGGTGTCCGTATTTCAATTTTTCGGTGTCCGCACCGTTTGCAAGGGCGAGAAGCTGATGCCCCAGGCAGATGCCGAAAATCGGAATGCCGGATTTGCAGAGGTGAGACAGCTCGGAAATGATAGCCGGGTTATCCTTCGGGTTGCCGGGACCATTGCTCAACATGATACCGTCCGGCGAATAGGAGAGGATGCGTGCTGCTGTCGTGGAAGCGGGAACGATGGTCAAGTCGCAGTTTAATGCGTGCAGCTTTCGGATGATATTCTGTTTTGCACCGAAGTCCCACAAAACGACGTGATGGCGGGGAAGCGGGGACGGAATCTGGTAAGGCTCCCTGCAGGTAACGTGTGCTACCGCGTCCGTGATTGCCCAGCCCTTTAAGTCTTCAACAGCTGCAGAATCCGGGCGGAGGGATGTGAGCCGTCCGTTCATGACGCCGCGCTCGCGGATGAGCTTGGTCAAGTAGCGGGTATCCAGATCATAGATGCCAGGGATATTTTGCTGCTTTAAAAAAGCGTCAAGATCCATCTGACATCTGAAATTGGAAGGACATGGGCACCATTCTCTGGTGATGTATGCGCTCATGTGAATTCCTTTGCTTTCAAAGTCTTTTGGATTGACGCCGTAGTTGCCGATCAGGGGAAATGTCTGAACGACCATCTGTCCGTAATAACTGGGGTCGGTCAGTGTTTCTGTATATCCGGTCATAGCCGTCGTAAAAACGACTTCCGCGATGACGTCCTCTTTCAAAGGAGCGCCGAAATGTTTTCCGGTCAGACAGGTCCCGTCCTCCAGCTGTAAGTACACAGTTTGTTCCATAAGTACACCTCGCTCATTCTCTCGTGTTTGCTGTACAAATACTGAAAGGCGTCCATGAATCAAACACTTTTCTAAATAGAAAAGTATTTCACTCATGAACGCCTTTGTTCATCTGATGCATTATAGCATTGGGAAAAGGGGCGGTCAAGAATAAATTTTATTTTGTTTACCAGTTCCCCCGTGACTTCGTGGGTACAGATTCCATGCTCGCATGAGAATCTGTGCACATGAAGTCACGGAGGAAGCGCCACTTCATGAGCAAAAGAAGCGGTGGCGCAGCCACTGCGGAAAGCGCCGCAGGCGCGATTTTGCGAATGGCGCGGTGGAACGTCCGGTAGAAGGCCACTGTGGAACTGATTATAAACATATATACCAACTATGTTGGTGTTGACAAATGGGAAGCATCCAATTAGAATGATAGGAAATATCCGAAAATAACTGCAAAGGAGAGCAGAAAAATGGGCAATCATATAGAAACAAAGTGTATTCACGGAAATCTGGATTTTTCCTGGGACGAGCCGACAAAGGCGGTGAGCTTTCCAATCTATCAGACGGCGACGTTCGGACATATCGGTCTGGGACATTCGACCGGCTTTGACTACACGAGAGAGAAAAATCCGACCAGACAGCATCTGGAGGAAATCCTTACCGCGCTGGAGGGCGCTTATGACACGACGGCATTTTCTTCCGGCATGGCGGCGGTGACGGCGGTATTTGATCTGTTTGCACCCGGCGACCACATCATTTGTTCTGAAGACCTTTACGGCGGCGTAACCCGTCTGGTCAATACCATCGGCAAAAAGAACGGACTGATGGTTGATTTTGTCAATACCGGTGATTTGGATGAGATCAAACGGGTGCTGCGTCCGGAAACAAAGGCACTCTACATCGAGACGCCCAGCAACCCGATGATGGAGATCACTGACCTTTCGGCATGCGCAGAGCTTGCAAAAGAACACAACCTTCTGATGATCACAGACAATACCTTTTTATCTCCATATTTGCAGAACCCGATTGCCCTCGGTGCAGATATCGTCATTCACAGCGCGAGCAAGTTCCTGTGCGGACATAACGACACGATCGCCGGTTTTGTCTGCTCTGCAAAGGAAGAGCTTGCAGCAAAAATCCGCCTGATTGCAAAGACGACCGGCGGCTGTTTGTCCCCCTTCGACAGCTGGCTGGTAATGCGCGGCATCAAGACACTGGCGGTGCGCATGGAGCGGCAGCAGGAAAATGCGGGCAACATCGCGCGCTGGCTGACGGAGCAGAAGAAAGTCAGAAAAGTATATTATGCTGGACTGGAAACGCACCCTGGTTATGAGATCAATGCAAAGCAGGCGAGAGGTGCGGGTGCGATGATTTCCTTCGACGTCGACAGCGTGGAAACGGCACAGCGCGTGCTGGAAAAGGTGCGCGTCATCACCTTTGCGGAGAGCCTTGGGGGTACAGAATCTTTGATCACCTATCCGATGAAGCAGACCCATCCGGATGTTCCGAAGGAGTGGAGAGAAAAGCTCGGCATCACCGACACTCTGCTGCGCCTGTCCGTTGGACTGGAGCATGTGGACGAGCTGATTGCGGATCTGGAGCAGGCGTTTGTTTCCTGAGAAAAAATCCACGCTGTAGGGACTGCATTGCGGCGGAGCAGAAAAATGTCGCGTTTGCGACCCGTTGCAGGCATAAGAATCCTGCAGGGCAGGATTTTTGTTGAGAGGGAGATTAGAAATGACAACCTATAATTTTGACCGGGAAATTGACCGGAAAAAGACAAACAGCCTGAAATATGATTTCGCCGTGGAACGCGGACGTGTTGTAGATGTGTTGCCATTGTGGGTGGCGGATATGGATTTTCAGGCGCCGAAGCCTGTGTTGGATGCACTGCAGAATGCGGTTTCCCATGGGATTTTCGGTTATAGCGAGGTAAAAGGAGAATATTTTGACGTGCTGTATCGCTGGTTTGACAGTCGGTTTGACTGGCAGCCAAAGTCTGAATGGCTTGTAAAAACCCCCGGCGTGGTATTCGCCCTTGCGATGGCGGTACGCGCTCTGACAAAAGAGGGCGACAGTGTACTGATTCAGCCGCCGGTTTATTACCCGTTCTTTGAAGTGATTCGCGATAACAATAGAAAGATCGTAGAAAGCCCGCTCCTTTTAGCAGACGGACATTATGAAATTGACTTCGACGATCTGGAAGAAAAGATCGCATCCCAGAATGTAAAGCTGTTTTTGCTGTGCAGTCCCCACAATCCTGTCGGCAGAGTCTGGACAAAAGAAGAGCTTCAAAAACTGGGAGAGCTTTGCGACCGCTACCATGTGTTCGTTGTGGCAGACGAGATTCATTGTGATTTCGCTTTTCCGGAGCATCCGCATACGATATTTGCAAAGGCATGTCCGCGGCTGGAAGAAAAGATGATTCTTTGCACTGCACCGAGTAAGACCTTTAATCTGGCGGGGCTGCAGGTTTCCAATATCTGGGTTCCCGGAAAAGAGGTCCGGGACAGATTCAAAGCCGAGATCAACGCAGCGGGATATTCCCAGTTGAACGCCCTCGGTTTAATCGCGTGCCAGGCAGCTTATGAAAATGGCGGTGAGTGGCTTGAGCAGTGCCAGGCATATTTGCGGGAAAATTTGAAGATCCTGCGCAGCTTCTTAAGAGAAAGACTGCCTAAGATCCGTCTGATCGAACCGGAAGGCACTTACTTTGCATGGTTGGACTGCTCGGAACTGGGACTGTCGGACACAGCGTTGGAAAATCTCATTGCACATCAGGCAAAGCTCTGGCTGGATGGCGGCTCTGTCTTTGACAAAAAGTCGGGACAGTTTGAACGCATCGTACTGGCGTGCACGAAAAAAACGCTTTTGCAGGCGCTCACACAGCTGGAAGCAGCCTGCCGGGGAAGAAATTCATAACGCAAAAACAACTGCAGGGAGGCAGTGCTTTTATTCAATGAAAAGTCTGTGCTGACGCCGGAAAAAACCATGGAATATTTTATTCATGACAATAGAATGCTCGCAGAGCGTGCATTCTATTGTTTAAAAAGGGTTGACAGATCCGAAAAGACAGAATATAATCACATTAACATATAAAGTAAGTGGGTTTAAGGAGGAAAGGCAAATGAGCAACGTTTATACATCCGCAGATCAGTTAATCGGCAGAACTCCCCTGCTGGAGCTGACACATATTGAAAAGGCAGAGGGCTTAAAGGCACACATCTATGGCAAGCTGGAATACTTTAATCCTGCAGGCTCTGTAAAGGACAGAATTGCAAAAGCGATGATCGATGATGCAGAGGCAAAGGGCGCATTAAAGGCAGGCTCTGTAATTATTGAACCTACCTCCGGCATCGGCCTTGCGTCTGTTGCAGCGGCGAGAGGCTACCGTATCATTATCGTAATGCCGGAAACCATGAGCGTAGAGCGCAGACAGCTGATGAAGGCATACGGCGCAGAGCTTGTCCTGACAGAAGGTGCAAAGGGCATGAAGGGTGCAATCGCAAAGGCAGACGAGCTGGCAAAGGAAATTCCCAACAGCTTCATTCCCGGACAGTTTGTAAACCCTGCAAACCCGGAGGTACACAAAAAGACAACCGGTCCTGAGATCTGGGAAGATTTGGATGGCAAGGTTGATATCCTGGTAGCAGGCGTTGGTACGGGCGGAACCGTGACCGGTACAGGCCAGTACTTAAAGAGCAAAAAGGCTGATGTAAAGGTTGTTGCGGTAGAGCCTGCAGGCTCTCCGGTTTTGAGCAAAGGCACAGCCGGCGCACACAAGATCCAGGGAATCGGCGCAGGCTTCGTACCGGACGTCCTGGACACCAGGGTTTATGACGAAATTATCACCGTAGAGAATCAGGATGCGTTTGCAACCGGCAGAAAGATCGGTCATCAGGAAGGTGTGCTGGTAGGCATTTCCTCCGGTGCAGCAGTATGGGCAGCAATCGAGCTTGCAAAGCGTCCCGAAAACGAAGGCAAGAACATTGTTGTGATCCTGCCGGATACCGGTGATCGTTATCTGTCTACCCCTCTGTTTGCAGAAGAGTAAGAGGCAGAGTTTAAGCTCTGTTACAGTTCACTCGTGCCATTCGTGAAAATTTTCTTGACAGAGCGAAACGGGTATGCTATCTTGTAAAAAACAAAAAGCGATGACGAAGAAAAGTAGTACAGACAGACGGCACAGAGAGCAGGCGGCGGTGGGAGTCCTGCGCGGATATCTGTAGGAAAGAACACTTCCGAGCTGCAAGCTGAACGCAGGATCTGTAAGTAGGCGAGCCGGAGTCCCACGTTACAGGGATAGCGTTTCATGGGAACGCGAAAAAGGGGCCGTACAAGGAAGTGCGGCAAGTTAGGTGGCACCGCGGATATAGCAGCAGCTATTCGTCCTATCTCCAATAGGACAAATGGCTGCTGTTTTTGCGTTCTTACAGTTCCCTTCGCAGCTTTCCGTGCGCAGCTTCTCATGCGAGCATGGAATCTGCACCCGGAAAGCGAAAGAAAAACTGCAACGCAGCAAAAGAAAAGGAGGAAAAGCTTATGTGTTCCATTCTCTGCTACGCGGGAAAAGATGTCACCAAAGAAACGATGGAAGGATATCTGTTAAAGACAAAGATGAGAGGACCGGATGCCCAGCAGGTCGTTGAGACCGAATTCGGGTATCTCGGCTTTGCAAGACTTGCGATCATGGGGTTGACCCCGGACGGCATGCAGCCGTTTCAACGGGACGGCAGCTGGGTGATCTGCAATGGTGAAATTTACGGCTTTCGCAAAATCAAAAAGGAGCTGGAAGAGCGCGGTTATCAGTTCCAGAGCGGTTCCGACTGTGAGGTTTTGCTTCCGCTATATGAAGAATATGGACTGGAAATGTTTTCCCATCTGGATGCGGAATATGCCTGCGTATTGTACGATCACAAAAGCGGCAAGCTGATCGCAGCCCGTGACCAGATCGGAATTCGTCCGTTGTTTTATGGTTATTCCAAGAGCGGAAAGATTGCATTTGCCAGTGAGGCAAAGAACCTGATCGGCTGGGTGGACGAGGTGCGTGCATTTCCGCCCGGAAGCTATTATTACGATGGAAAATTTGTCAAATATGAGGATATCGCAGCTGTCCATGGTTATGTGCACGAGGATATTGATGTGATTACAAAAAACATCCATGATAAGCTGACGGAGGGGGTAAAGAAACGTCTGGATGCAGACGCTCCGCTGGGCTTTTTGTTATCCGGCGGTCTGGACTCAAGCCTTGTATGTGCAATTGCAGCAGATATTTTGAAAAAACCGATCAGGACCTTTGCAATCGGCATGGACACAGATGCGATTGATTTAAAATATGCAAAAGAAGTTGCTGATTTTATCGGCGCAGAGCATACCGAAGTCATCATGACAAAGGAAGAAGTGCTGGAAAGCCTGGAAACCGTTATCGAAGCGCTTGCAACCTATGACATCACGACGATCCGCGCGAGCATGGGCATGTACCTTGTCTGCAAGGCAATCCATGAAAAAACAGACTTAAAGGTGCTGCTGACCGGTGAAATTTCCGACGAACTGTTCGGCTATAAATATACGGACTTTGCACCGAGCGCGGCAGCCTTTCAGGAAGAGGCAGCAAAGAGAATCCGTGAGCTGTACTGCTATGATGTCCTGCGTGCCGACCGGTGTCTTGCGGCAAACAGCCTGGAAGCCCGTGTACCCTTCGGCGATCTCGACTTTGTCCGTTATGTGATGTCTATTGACCCGGCGAAGAAGTTAAACACCTACGGAAAAGGAAAATATCTGCTGCGCAAGGCATTTGAAGCAGATCATATTTTGCCGGAAAACATCCTGTGGAGAGAAAAAGCTGCATTCAGCGATGCAGTAGGACACAGCATGGTGGATGATTTAAAAGAATACGCAGAGAAGTATTACACCGACGAGGAATACGAAACGCTCCGCCAGAAATATGATTTTGCACAGCCCTTCACAAAAGAAAGCCTGCTGTATCGGGAAATCTTTGAAAAGTATTATCCCGGACAGGCAAGGATGGTGCCGGACTTCTGGATGCCCAACAAGAGCTGGGAGGGCTGTAATGTCAATGACCCCAGTGCCCGTGTGCTGGCAAACTACGGTGACAGCGGAAAATAAAAACAATAGAATGCACGCTCTGCGAGCATTCTATTGTCATGAATAACGGGTGGGGCTTATAAGCCCCACCCGTTTACGCGTTCCATTCGCATTCGCCGGACGTGCGGAACATCAGCAGCGCCTCGCGGCAGGAAAATTCACCCAGCTCATAGTATCCGTGGGAAAGTCGGTTGATGCGTTCCAGAGAAACTGCGCGGTTGGCACATTTTGGCTGGTCATAAATAAACCGGATGCCCTTGGCGTAATATTCAGCATCGAATTCGGGAGTTCCTTCTTCCTCATAATAAGGGTCAAAGAAAAACACCTCGTCCCTGGAAATGCCGGTTAAAAGCACATAGTGCGGAACTTCGAGAAAAAGACGCAGCACGACAGCTGCACCGTGCAAAAGCGCCTGGCTGATTTCGCTGTCCGGGGACAGTGTAACATCGTTACCGAAAAGAAACTGCGTCTGGATCGGAAAAGAGCGGACAGCTGCCAGCTGATTTAACCAACTGCCGACAAAACGCATTGCGGCGGCGGAAGTGCCGTGACGGCATGGTTGTCCTTGTTCGTTATAAGTGTCCATTGTATAGAGCATAATACATTTGAGGATGTCAGGACTGATTTCTTCCCGATCAAACAGGTAGCGGATTCCGTTGGTAATAGAAACAGAACCGCAGTCATATTCTGAGGACTGATAATTTAAGTAATTTTTCATTGAAAAATCCTCCGGTAAAGCATATTATATAAGGTCAGTGGATTGTTCCGTACTGCGCACTCCCACAATCCTACCCACCTATGAGCAAGCTCCTGTGGGCTTAGACCTTTTGATCCTGGCATCCTTATAGGATAGAAAGAATCGTGCGCTCTGCTGTCGAATATAACGCGAACCCCGTATTTTGTCAAGAATATGGGAATAGAGTCTTGACAGATCGAAAAAAATAGAATACAATTCTCACTAACATACCGGATAGATAGGTATTGAGCGGCGGATAATTCGCCTAAAAGGAGGAGCAGTTATGAAAAAACGAAACAGGATCTTAAGCCTGCTTCTGGCAGGAGTGATGGCGCTGGGACTGACCGCGTGCGGCGCATCGAATGCAGGTGCTGCAGCAGATGAAACCGGAAGCGCAGCGGTGAGCACAGAGAGTGCATCCTCAGACACAGCAGCTTCGGGAGAGAAGATTATCAACGTCGGTGTGACCAATACCATCGGCAGTATCAATCCCCTTTTGTTAAACGGCGGCGAGATTAACAAATATGCGACCGGACTGATGTTTTTGCCGTTGATGGAGCTGGATGCTGACTTGAACTTCGAGGGCATGCTGGCAGATTCCATCACAACAGAAGATAACAAAAACTTTATCGTTCACATCGATGATGCTGCAACCTGGTCGGACGGAACGCCTGTTACAGCAGATGATGTGGTTTATACCGCGCTTCGCCTGGCGAGCCCGGTCATCGGCAATACTGCAATGATGTATTATGTATTTGAAGGTGTTGGCGACGACGGCTTTGTAGAGGAAGGTGCAGAGAGCATCGACGGCATTCAGAAGGTAGACGATAAAACGGTACAGTTTACGACCAAAGAAGAAATGCCGATTACTACCTTTGAAAACAGCTATGCGAGATATCTGCTGACTCTGCCCAAGCATGTGATCGAGCAGTATTCCGAGGAAGAGCTTTCCACAGCGGATTGGTTCAACCATCCCGATGTTGTCAGCGGACCGTTCATCGTAACGGATTTCGATGTGGATCATTATATTTCCTATGAAGCGAACAAGGATTATTGGAAGGGCGCGCCCAAGATCGACAAGCTAAACATCAAAATCGTAGACGGCAGTCAGCTGTATGCAGGTCTGCAATCCGGCGAAATCGATATCACCCAGCAGACGATGAGTGATATCCCGCAGGAGGACTATGAGAGCGTAGAAGCCCTGGACAACGTAGACGTTGTATACGGTTCCCCGGTTACCAACCAGTCCGTATTTATCCAGACAAAGAACGTTCCGGATGTAAAAGTTCGTCAGGCGATGCTGTATGCGATTGATCGTCAGCAGATTCTGGAGGAACTGTTAAACGGACATGGCGAAATTGTAGATGGATTTCTGTCCAGTGCAAGCCCGTTCTATGATGATTCCCTCACACCGGTTTCCTATGACCCGGAAAAGGCAAAAGCACTTCTGGAAGAAGCTGGATGGGACGGCTCCCAGACAATCCGTTTCTATGTAAATTCCGGCGATTCGACCTTTGTAAACGCAGCCTCCATCATCGCTGCAGAGTGGGCTGCAGTCGGCATCAAGGCGGAAATCCAGACCGTTGACTTCGCAACGCTGATGAGCGTTGCAGGCACAGAGGACTATGATGTACTGGCAGTACAGTACACCTATGCGCCGGTGGATCCCTATCCGGATGTAGCATGGCTGCTTGGCGGTGAAGGAAGCTGGACCGGCTACAGCGACGATACGTTAAACGACGCGTTGACCAAATCCCAGCTGACAAGTGATCCAGAGGAAACAAAAGAACTGTTCTCCGTTGTGGATAAAAAGGTACAGGAAGATGTTCCGATGTTCTCCGCCTATGTTATCAGCGCACAGGGGGCAGTCAGCAAGCGGATTACAGGCGCAGCTCCCAGCGTATACGGCTTCTTCAACGATGTCCAGAACTGGGACGTAGTGGAATAAAGAAGAATCCTGTTTCACAGAATTCCATTCTGCCGCAGTGGGATCTTTGCGGAGCATTTTTATCAGAGAAAAAAGAAGTTTTCTTCCGATAAAAAGTTTGTATTTCATATATTTTATGCTATGATAATAACTGCCGCACATCTCTTTTTTGGGAGGTGTGCGGCAGAATCTGATATATGAGTAAAGTGAGGAAAAGCAAATGCCGCATTTACTGGAAGTAGAGGGGCTGACAACCGTTTTTGACAGTGACTACGGACGCACTGTCAGCGTGGACCATGTAAATTTTCATGTAGATAAGGGAGAAGTTGTCTGTATCGTCGGCGAATCCGGCTGTGGCAAGAGTGTGACCTCACTTTCTATTATGGGGCTGCTTGGAAGAGGCGGAACCGTGACGGAGGGAAGCGTCGTATTCGAGGACAAGAACCTTCTGACGATGACGGAAAAAGAGCTGGATAAAATCCGGGGCGACCGTCTGACGATGATTTTTCAGGATCCGCTGACCTCTCTCGATCCGGTCTTTACAGTCGGCAACCAGCTGATGGAGAGCATCCGAAAGCATATGAGATTGTCAAAAGAAGAGGCGCGAAAGCGGGCAGAGCAGATTTTAGGAAAAGTTGGTATGCCCGATCCTCACGGTGTCATGAAAAAATATCCCCATACGCTTTCCGGCGGCATGCGCCAGCGTGTGATGATCGCGATGGCTCTGTGCTGCAATCCGGGCCTGCTGATCGCAGATGAACCGACGACGGCACTGGATGTGACGATTCAGGCACAGATTATGGCGCTGTTGCGCAATCTGCAAAAAGAGAGCGGGATGTCGATGATCCTGATCACCCATGACATCGGGCTGGTAGCGAGCATGGCGGACCGTGTGATCGTTATGTACGCCGGACAGATGATCGAGGAAGCACCGGTAAAGGAGCTGTTTGCTGCACCGGCACATCCGTATACAAAGGCACTTTTGCAGACGGTTCCCGGAATTTATGACGAAAAGGACAGGGAGCTTGTCGCGATTCCCGGCATGGTCCCGGAGAATTATGATTCGATCCCCAGCTGTCGGTTTGCAGACCGCTGCGCCTTCCGGACAAAAGGCTGCGATCAGCCTCAGAGCTACAGACAGATCGGGGAAGGACATTTTGTCAGATGTATGCTCGCCAAAGAAGGAGAAACGTGAAGATGAGCATAAATATGGAAGAAAAAAACACGGAGAAGGAGCCGCTGATCCGGGTAGAAAACCTGAAAAAATATTATCCCATCCGGGGCGGCGTTATTACCCATACGACAGGCTATGTGCATTCGGTGGACGGCGTTTCCTTTTCGATTGCAGAGGGAGAAACCCTCGGTCTGGTGGGCGAATCCGGCTGCGGCAAATCGACGGTGGGCAGACAGCTGGTCGGCCTGGAAAAGCCGACGGGCGGCAGGCTGTTTTATCATGGAAAGGATATGGAGAAGCTTTCCGGAAAAGAGAAAAAGAGCAGCAAAGAACAGGCCTCCCATTTTCAAGAAAGCCTCTTTTTTTCTGGGTTTGTACATCTTAGAATTCCTCCAAAAGGTTAGTCATGACTTATAATAACAGAAGATTCTGTTTTTTGCAA
>OLOR01002621.1_pt1 | contig 13776 bp, 10 predicted proteins | sample 1672521 | NCBI WGS metagenome assembly OLOR01 (sample SAMEA3136695, study PRJEB25190) | human gut metagenome | biome: human gut; feature: human-associated habitat; material: faeces | place: Austria | collected 2013
CCGTGAACGCCCTGCAATTTTGGCACCCGCTCAGGCTGCGATTAAGAATCCCCGCAAGTGATTGCGTGAGCGCTTGAGAAAGCACGAATAAAGCATAACAAACCGCCCCGGTTTCCGTAACAGGAAGCCGGGGCGGTTTGTTATGCCTTACAGGCCAGCTGGAGAAAACGGGCAAAAGGTACATGCTCAGATGTTGTCAATGGGGAACATGGGGCGCATGATGCGCTTGAAGGGAATCAGACGGGTGTCCTGCGGGGTGGCACCGTCGGTGAGGGACATCACGCACAGGGCACCGGCAGCTTTGAGCTCTGGATGGATATAACCCTGTTTGACTACGATGATGTCAAAGTTCTTCCAGTCCACGCCGCAGGCATCCAACTGGTGCTCCTCCACAAAGGAGTGGTTGTTGTCGGTGATCGTTAGTACCAGCGGGGTGCCCTCTACAGCAACGGTCACCAGCGGGCCATAGCTGCCGTCCTCGCCGTACATGTGGGTGCCCTCCTGTATGCCTTTGTATAGTACCCGCAGAGTCAGCGGAACTGGAGCCGACAGCGAATCAAAACCCATGCCGACAGAAGCATTCGTTACGGTGTCAATGGGCAGGCTGAGCAGGGCGTGGCAGAGTTTTGCATCATGGATGGCAGCAAACAGCACCTTTTTGTGCAGATCCGGCACAGCCAGCACCTGACGCAGGATAAAGGTGTTAGCGCCCTGAGCACCGCTGGTCACGTTGTCGCCGGAGTCGGTGATAAACGACGGTTTGTCCGGGCAGTTCAGCGCCATGCGCAGAGCTTCGTCCGGCTGGGCGGTAGTGCCGGTGTAGTGGAACTCATGGCGCTTGCCCCACACATAGGCGGCCAGCTCGTCGGCTTTCTGCTCGGCATAGGCATGGTCGGCTCCGGTGGCAGGGATCACCACCACGCCGCAGCCGGCCTCTGGGCAGTCATGCCGCAGGTAGCCCACATGCCAACTGGCGCTGAGGATGCGGGGATCTTTCTCCATCTCGTCCATGTACTGGTTGAAGGAACGCACCGGCTCGTCGGCAGAAACGCTCTGTTCTCCACCCAAAATCAGCGGCAGCTTGCGGTATACCGGTGTGATGTTCTGACGGTGGCGGATCAGTTCGATCAGGGCGCGGCAGGTGCGCTGTACGGTCTGGGCAATGTCGGTGTGGGGAGCCTCACGGTAACTGCGGATAAAGGTGGTGTTCTCCACATACTCTTTGGTCAGGTTGCCGTGCGGATCACAGGAGACCGCCAGTGGCAGGTAAGGACCCACGATCTGCCGGATGGCGGCCACCAAATGGTGCTCGCCGGAACCGATCTCTTCCACATAGCTGGCACCGTGCAGGTGCAGGTAGATACCGTCCAGATCCCGCAGGTTGTCGCGCACGGCATTCAGGATGGTCTGTTCAATATAATCAAAGCAGGTCTTTTTCATCACGCCGCTGCAGGCAGCGTCTGCACAGATCACGGGCACCAGTTCAATGTCTGGGTCATCGAATACGTCGCCCACCTGCATATGGCTCAGGGCGTCACGTCCGTAGGAAAGGGCCACGTTGGGCAGGTCGCACTTCATGTCTACATGCTCATTGGCTTCCAGCTGAAATTTTGCAACAAGGATCTTCATAAGGCAGTTCTCCTTTTTTATCAAATGTCGTCTACCGGGAACATGGGACGCATGATGCGCTTGAAGGGCAGGCGGCGGGTATCCTGCAAGGTAGCGCCGTCGGTCAGGGACATCACGCACAGCGCGCCCTGCTGGGTCGGTTCAGGAAAGGCGTAGCCGGTCTTGACGATCACCACATCGTAGTCCATCCAGTCCACCCCGGCGGCAAGGGTCTGATGCCGCTCTACAAAGGGATGGTTCGTGTCAGTGACGATGACATCAATGGGCAGGCCCTCTACCGACACGGTGGCACAGCCGCCAAAATCGCCATGTTCAGCAAACAAGACGGTGCCCTCTTGACGGCCCAGATGCTTCAGGGTTACAGTGAGCTGTACCGGCTCGGTCAGGGAATCCAGACCCATGCCAAGGGTCAGAGGCAGGGTGTCACCAACGGTATGACCGGCCAGCAGGGTATAGACGGCGGGGTCCTGAATGGCGGCAAACAGCACCCGCTTGCCCTGCAGGGCTTCGGGTTTAGCCAGCACCTGCCGCAGTACCCATGTGTTGGCACCCATGGCACCGCTGGTGGTGTTGTCGCCGGAGTCGGTGAGGAAGGCGGGCTTGCCGGTGCAGTGCAGTGCGGTCTGCAGGGCCTCGTCTGGTTCCTGAGTCAGGCCGGTATAGTGGAACTCATGGCGGCGGTCCCACACATAGGCGGCCAGCTCGTCGGCCTTCTGCTCTGCATAGGGGCGGAACTCATTGGAAGAGGGAATCACCACGACACCGCAGCCGGCTACATCGGTGTCGTGGCGGATGTAGCCCACATGCCAGCTGGCGCTGAGGATGCGGTCATCCTTTTCCATCTCATCCATATACTGGTTGATGGAGCGCACCGGTTCGTCGGCGGAGACGCTCTGCTCACCGCCCAGAATTAGCGGCAGTTTGCGGTACACAGGAGTGATGCTGCGGCGGTGCTCCAACAGCTCCAACAGGTGGGAGCAGACAAAGCGGATGGTCTGCTCCACATCAGTGTGGGGGGACTCACGGTAGCTGCGGATGAGGGTGGTGCCTTCCACATATTCCTTGCACAGGTTACCGTGGGGATCGCATACCACAGCAATGGGCATGTAAGGGCCTACGATGCGGCGCACTTCCTTTAAGATATGGTGGTCGCCGGAGCCGATGCCCTCTACCTCACTGGCGCCGTGCAGGTGGAGGTAGATGCCATCCAGTTCGGAAAGATGCTCCTGCACAGTCTGCAGGATGGTGGACTCAATGTAATCAAAGGCGGTGCGCTTCATCACGCCGTTGGAAGCCGCATTGGCGTCCAGCGCTGGCACAAGGGTCACGTCAGGACGGTCAAACACGTCCCCCAGCTGCAGATGCGCAATGCAGTCCTGCCCGAAGTGCAGGCTGACATCATTTAGATCGCACTTTTTGGGGATGTTCTCATTGGCCTCCAGGATAAAGCGTGCAACAAGGATATGAAACATGCAAGATACCTCCTGTGTTGATCGAATTTGCAATGGAATAAGTCTATAAGACATTATAATACAATATATGACGATTTACAATAGGCTCTCGGGCGAAATTTGCCGATGAAATACTGGATTTTACCACACAATTGTGTTATGCTCATAGTGGATTATAGAATGTGTGCTTTTGGAGGAAAAACAATATGCTGGTGCCGGACAGCGCGACCCCGCTTTATCTGCAGCTGGAAGAGATCCTGCGGCAGGAGATCCTTTCCGGCAGCCGCCGGGAGGGCGACAAGCTCTCCACCGAGAATGAACTGGTGGAGCAATACAAGGTGAGCCGCATCACGGTGCGGCGTGCCGTGGAGGAACTGTGCGAGGAAGGGCTGGTGGTGCGTCACCCGGGCAAGGGCACTTTTGTGACCGGGGTGGTGATGCGCAACGACCTGAACGCGCCCCGCGGCTGGACCGAAAATGCCATTGCCAACGGGTACAGGCCCTCCACCGTGTGCACAGAGCTGGACATGGTGCCAAGCACTGAAGTGTGCCGCCTGTTTGAGGTGAAGCAGAGCGAGGAACGCTACTGCCGCGCCCGGCGGGTGCGTGCCCTGAACGGCAAGCCGGCGGTGTATGAGATCGATTACTTTCCGCCGCAGGATGCGGAATTTTTGACAAAAGAGCTGTTGAGCGGGTCGGTGTTCCGGCTGCTGCGGCAGTGGAGAAAGCTGCGAGTCATCCGGGAAAAGGAGACCATCATTCGGGTGCGGTACGCCGATGCAGAAACAGCGGCTGCGCTGGGGTTTGCTAAGGGGCGGCCTGTGGTATACACCCGCACCTGCTATCTGGACGGCAAAGACCGGGTGGCGCTGCTGAATGAGCAGTACATTGACAGCGAACGCTATATGATCCGCACCGGCGGGCACGAGCTGCGACTGGATGAAGCGGAAGAGAACGGGTAAAGAAACTGGAAAAATGGTGTAAGAGGGGCCATGGGAGTCCCGGTGAGGAAATGCTATGAAGGCAATCGAACGAAAACGCTATATTCTGGATGAATTGCAGCGCAACGGCAGTGTGGTAATCACCGACCTGGCAGAGCGTATTCAGGTGTCCTCCATGACCATCCGGCGGGATCTGAATGCGATGGCTGAGGATGGCATGGTTACGCTGGAACACGGCGGCGCAGTGCTGAACAGCGGCTCGCTGTTTGAATGCAGCATCAGCTTCAAAAATGAGATCAATGTGTCCGAAAAGCAGCGCATCGCGGCCAAGTGTATGGAGTACATCAACGAAGGCGATTCCGTTTTTCTGGATGCGGGCACCACGCCCAACGAGCTGGCTGCGCTGCTGCGCGGCAAACGCAACATCAGTGTACTGACCCACTCTCTGCTGGTAGCCAACACCACCGCTACCATGCGGAACATCAAGCTCATCATGTGTCCGGGCGAGTTCCGTGAGAACTCCATGGCTTTTCTGGGGCCGCTGACCGATGATTTCATCCAGCATTTTCAGATCGATACCTTGTTTCTCGCGCTGGAGGGCATCGATCTGACTGATGGCCTTTCGGTGGTGGATGTGCAGGATGGCCATACCAAAAAGGTGCTGGTGGAAAAAGCTAAGCGGGTGATCTGCATGGCCGACCACAGCAAATTCAACAAGTCGTTCTTCTACAAGATCGCCCCCATTACGGATGTGGATCTGGTGATCACGGACGATGGTCTGGATGCAGCTACGCAGGAGCTGTTCCGGCAGAACAATATCCCGTTGGTGCTGGCCTGAGAATAACTTGAAATTAAAAGTAACATAAAATAACAAAAAAGAATGAACTTTTCGGAGAAAATGTTATCTTTCACCGGGAAGCTCATTCTTTTTTGCGTAAACGAGTCGAAAATTTAGTGAAAATGATGCAAAACTCGATTTTTTGTTTGTTAAAAGCAACAAATAATAACATTTACGAACAAAATGTAACAAAAACTGATTGACTTTGACCCGGAGTGTGGTACAATGTAGAAAAGACGATGAATGGTTAAAACTTAACGAAATTCTGCGGGTTTTCGCTGCGGCCGAGCGGTGAATATATTTCACAGCTGTTCATCACATGAAGTGTAAAATGTGATATTTTGTAACATTTTACGGTACGAAAGGGAGGCATTTACTCATGGGCAAATATACAAAGATGTCCCAGCAAGTCCTGGAGAAGGTCGGCGGACTGAGCAACATCACCTTCGTTGAGCGCTGTGCAACACGGCTGCGCATCCATTACGCCAGCAAGTCCAAGGTGGATGTGGAAGCCATCAAGGGCATTGAACATGTCGTGGGCGTTGTGGACAAGACCGGCCAGGTGCAGATCATCATCGGACCGGAAGTCAACGATGCATTCAACGATTTCCTGGAGGTCTCCGGCTGGAAACCCACCGATGACCGCCCCACGGTCGTGGAGGAAGAGCCTGAAAAGAAGGGCTTTATGTACTGGGTCACGAAGTTCGGCAACTTCAGCGCAGCTGTCTTTATGCCGATCGTTCCCGCTCTGATCACCGGCGGCCTGATCCTTGCCATCAAGAACCTGCTGGTCAACTACCTTGGAATGAGCACCGACAGCGGCACCGCAAAGGTCTGCCTGGCTATCTTCAGCGCCGGCTTCTCCATGCTGCCCGTCTGGATCGGCTACACCATGGCCAACAAGCTCAAGATGGAGCCTATCATGGGCGCGTTCCTGGGCGCTGTCCTCGTCAGCAGCTCCATCAGCGGTGTTGAGGGTCTGGATTTCTTCGGCATCCCCATTCCCACCGTGGAATACACCTCCAGCGTGATGCCCATCGTCATGGGCATCATCTTGATGTACTGGGTGGATAAGCTGCTCAAGAAGATCATCCCTGAAATGGTGCGTTACTTCTTAAAGCCGCTGCTTACCATGTTGATCGTCGTTCCCATTACGCTGATCGTCCTCGGACCAATTGGCACCGAGCTCAGCGGTGTGGTCGGCAATGCTCTTCAGGCATTCTTTAGCGCAGCAAGTATTATTGCAACTCCTGTTTGCTCTGCTATCTATCCCTATCTGGTCATGCTGGGCCTGGATAAGGCCATCACCCCCATCATGGTGGAAGGCATCTCCAGCATCGGTTACGACCTGGTTGTTACGCCGATGGGCTTTATCTCCAACCTGGCAGTCGGCGGCAGCGCACTGGCTGTTGCCATGCACCTCAAGGATAAGGGCCGCAAGGGCATGATCGCTTCCTTCGGTGTTACCGCACTGTGCGGCGTTACCGAGCCTGCTTTCTACGGTTCCCTGATCATGCGTCCCCGTGTGCTGGTGGGCACTGCCATCGGCGCAGCGGCCGGCGGCCTGATCGCAGGCATCTTCCAGCTGAAGAACTACGTTGCGGGCGGCTGCCCGGGCTTCCTGTCCCTGCTGTTCTTCCTGCCTCCTGACGGTTCCATGGGCAACATGATCGTGGCGCTGGCCTCCGGCATCGTGGCCGTGGTCGTGGCGTTCATCGCCTGCACCGTCATCCTCAAAAAGGCATACAAAGAGGACGTCTGATCCCTGTTTAGACTTTTGACATTCACAGCCATAATTTCATCATAAAGCAAAGCACAAAAAGCCAAGCACATTGATGCCTGTCGCCGCTACGGCGGCGGGCATCAATGTGTGCTCAGGCTTCTTTTGAGAGGGAGGATCTGCTATGGGCAGAAAAGTTCTGGTGGCGCAGTTTGTGACCGAGTCCAACGCCAACATCCCCTACAAAACTGATCTGGAAAATTATGACCTGCGGTTTGGCGAGGACGCCATTTCTCAGATGAACATGGGCACCGTGTTCGCGGATGCCGGCATCGAAGTGGTACCCTCGGTCTATGCCAATGGCTTTTCGGGCGGTGTGGTCACCCGCAACGCCTTTGATTACATCGAGAACCGCCTGCTGAACGATATCCGCGCAAACCTCGGCACGCTGGACGGCATGTTCCTGCATCTGCACGGTGCCAGCGAGGTGGAGGACATCGGCTCCGGCGACCATCACATTTTGAAGGAAGTACGCAAGCTGGTGGGTCCGTATATGCCCATTGTAGTGGCCTGCGACCCCCACGGCAATCTGTGCAAGGAGTATGTGGACGGCACCACCGTGATCCGCAGCTACCGCGAGTCGCCCCACACCGACCTTGCCGACACGGTCAAGACCTGCTGCCGGTATCTGGTAGATCTGTTGGAGCACCGCCGCAACATCCGCCCCGCATACCGCAAGCTGCCGCTGATCCTGGGCGGCGAGCAGAGCGTCTCCGCCGATGAGCCGGTGCGCTCCATCAACCAGTACATGGACGAGATGGAGAAAGATCCCCGCATTCTCAGTGCCAGCTGGCATGTGGGCTACATCCGTCACGACACGGACGTAGCAGGCTGCGGCGTCGTGGTGGTGCCAAACTCCGAGGCTGATCAGGACTACGCCGAGCAGAAGGTTGACGAACTGGCCGCTTATGTGTGGGAGCGCCGCCATGAGTTCCACTACACCGGCCTGACGCAGGAACCGGAAGAGGCCATTCAGTCCGCGCTGAACTGCCCGGGCAAGCCGGTGTTCCTCACCGACTCCGGTGACAACACCACCAGCGGCTCTGTGGGTGCCAATACATGGGTGCTGCGGCAGGTCATGGCGTTGCCGGATACCAAGGGCAAGAACTTCTTGTTCGGCTGCATCACCGACCCGGCTGTAGTGGCACAGCTGGCCGATGTTCCGGAGGGCACAAAGACGCATATCCGTCTGGGCATGGATCTGGACGAGCTGTCCCGCCCGGTAGAGCTGGACGTGACCGTGAAGCACAAGGGTCGTCTGGAAGGCTTTATGGGCTATGAGGGAGATTACGGTGCCTGCGTGCTGGTGTCGGTAGAGGGCTACCCCATTGATATCATCGTAGCCGAGGCGAGCCATGCTGTGGTGGAGCTGCATCAGTTCGAAGCAGCCGGTGCCCACTGCGCGGACTACGGCGTGGTGATCGTAAAACAGGGCTACATCTTCCCGGAGCTGAAGGAGCTTGGCGCGCTGTGCGTGATGTCCCTGACCGATGGCGCTACCCTGCAGGATACCCGCCGCCTGCCCTTCAAGCGCATCATGCGCCCCATGTTCCCGGTGGACGATATTTAAAAAACAAAACGAGAGCTTATCAAAGAAAGGACTTGTACAGTATGGAAAAGCAGAAATTTCTCTGGGGCAGTGCAACTGCCGCATATCAGTGTGAAGGCGCTTGGGATGAGGACGGCAAAGGTCTGGGCGAGTGGGATGTATTCTCCCACGGCAACCCGCTGAACCTGAACGGTGCCACCGGCGATGTCTCCTGTGACTTCTATCACCACTACAAAGAGGACATCGACATGATGGCTGCCGGCAAGCAGAACACCTACCGCTTCTCCATTGCATGGGACCGTATCCTGCCCAACGGCCGGGGTGAGGTGAACCCCAAGGGCATTGAGTTCTACAACAATGTGATCGACTACTGCCTGGAAAAGGGCATCGAGCCAAATGTCACCCTGTTCCACTACGATCTGCCCAATGTCCTTGCGGAAGAAGGCGGCTGGGAGAACCGCTCCATCGTGGACGACTTTGAAGCCTATGCCAAGGTCTGCTTTGAGGCCTTTGGCGACCGGGTCAAGCTGTGGAGCACCATCAACGAGCCCAAGTACTACGCCTACTGCACCAATATGGTGGGCAACTATCCCCCGAACCACAAGCTGGACTTTGACCGCTACTTTAAGCAGATGTACTACGAAGTGCTGGCCAGTGCCAAGACGGTGGCCCTGTACCACTCCATGGGTCTGAAGGGTCAGATCGGCATCGTGCACGACAGCAGCAACGTGGAGATCGCGCCGGGCACCAAAGAACCGGAAAAGGTCCGCCTGCTGGGCGACCTGTTCTATAACCGCCTGATCCTGGACACCTCCATCAAGGGCGAGCTGCCCGGCGAGCTGATCCCTCTGCTGCGGGAGAACGGCATTGAGAACGACTATATCAAGCTGGACGATGCCCTGATCTTTGCCAAGGGCAAGGTGGATTACATCGGCATGAACGTTTACAACCGCATGTACCTGACCGACTGGTCGGAGGGCGAGACCGAGGTGTTCCACAACAACCGCGGCGCAGGCTCCAAGGCCAAGGAGGGTATGCGCATCAAGGGCTGGTACGAGACCGCCATTGCCCCCGACACCAAGCGCAACCTCTGGGGCCGCGAGATCTACCCCAAGTGCATGTACAACACCCTGATGGAGATCCGGGAGCGCTACGGCGACATCCCGGTGTACATCACCGAGAACGGCCATGGCTGCTACGAGACCCCGGACGAGAACGGCTATGTGCAGGACGATGACCGCATCGAAATGATGCAGGGCTACATCGACTATATGCTTAAGGCCAAAAAAGAGGGCTGCAATGTGCTGGGCTACTATGCATGGTCTACCATGGATTTGTACAGCTGGGTCAATGGCTACGAAAAGCGCTACGGCTTTGTGCGTGTGGACTTTGACCATGACAACAAGCGTACCCCCAAAAAGAGCTATTACTGGTTCAAGAATTTGATCGAGGAATACCAGAAAACCGAAGAAGCGGGAGAGTAATATGAGAGCCACAGGGGACGGCTCCCCCAAAAAGCCGTGACGTATCCGCCATGGCGTGGATGTGGTGCTGGACTTCATTGCCGGCTGCGTCTCGCCGGTGATCCCGGTGCTACTGGTTCACTGGCGGCATGATATGGGCGAGCGACACCTTTGGTACATGGGCCGTAGGCCTGTACGCCATTATTACCCCGGGACTGTGTGCCTTGCTAGGGTATATCGACCCGGATGGCAGCCTGACCAATTTGTTGCTGACACTGAGTCCGGAACTGGTGCTGATATTCCATCTGGACTTTACTACCCTGCGGGAAGATACTTGGGTTAGTATGCTTCTGCTGGGGCACTGCATGGGCTGGTTTTTGCCAGTAACCATGCGGCTTTCGCCGCACCAGCGCATGAAAAAAGCGGCCTGTCCGGTTGCGGATTGATGGTGGAAACGGTACAATAAAAGGAGAAACAACAATGAAAATCTTGGTCGGCGAATTTATCACGGAGTCCAATGCGAACATCCCGCAGAAATGCGAGATCAGCAATTACAAGATGCTTTTTGGTGATGACTGCATTCAGGCACTGCATGTGGCCGATGTGTTTGAGCAGGCCGGTTTTGAACTGATCCCCTCGGTGGTGGCGGATGCCGGTGCTGCGGGCGTGATCAAAAAAGATACCTTTGATTACATCGAATCTTGCTTCGTGCGGACGGTCAAAGAGCACATCCACGAGATCGATGGTATGTTCCTGATGCTGCACGGTGCCAGCGAGGTGGAGGGCATTGGTTCCGGCGACCACCACATTCTGGCTGAGATCCGCAAGGTGGTAGGGCCGTACCTGCCCATCTTTGTGGTGTGTGACCCCCACGGCAATCTGTGCAAGGAATATGCCGAGGCCACCACTCTGATCCGCAGCTACCGCGAATCACCCCACACCGACAGCATTGCCACCATGCGCAAGGTAGCCGCCATGCTGTGCGACTTTATGAAAGACCGCCAGAACATCCACTCGGTATACCGCAAGCTGCCCCTGATCCTGGGCGGCGAGCAGAGCGTTTCCGGTGACGAGCCAGTGCGATCCATCAACGAGTATATGGACAAGCTGGAACAGGATCCCCATATCCGCAGTGTGAGCTGGCATGTGGGTTACATCCGCCATGACACGCCGGTGGCTGGCTGCGGCATCGTTGTGGTGCCCCAGACCGAAGCCGACCTGCCCTATGCAGAGGAAGCCGCCGACTGGCTGGCTGTCTACGTCTGGAACAAACGCCGTGAGTTCCACTACACCGGCCTGACAGCTGCTCCAGACAAGGCTTTGCGGATGGCACTGGAGTTTGAGGGCAAGCCTGCTTTCATCACTGACTCTGGCGACAATGTAACCAGCGGTGCCACCGGCTGGAATACCTACATCCTGCGGCAGGTGTTGGTGGAGAAGGGACTGAAAAAGAAGATCCTGTTTGCCAACATCTGCGACCCCGTTGCCTACCAGAAGCTGGCGCAGCTGGAGATCGGCGCAAAGGCCTGCCTGCATCTGGGTGTGAATCACGATGAGATGTCCCACTCGGTGGAGCTGGATGTGACGGTGAAGGCAAAGGGCACTCTGCGCGGCTACCTGCACCATCCCCACGATGCCGTGTATGGCTATTCGGTGGCGGTGTCGGTGGACGGCCTGCCACTGGATATCAATGTGGCAAGTACCCGCCAGACCATGTGCGAAGAGCACCAGTTCGTGGGGGCTGGACTGGACTGGGACGCATACGATGTGATTGTGGTCAAGCAGGGCTATATCTTTCCGGAGCTGAAGGAAAAGGCTGCGTTCTCGGTCATGTCCCTGACGCAGGGAGCTACCCCGCAGGATACCCGGATCATTCCCTTCAAGCAGATCATGCGCCCCATGTACCCCATTGACAAAATCTGAAACCGGCCGCAGGCCAAATACAAGAAATCAATAACGAGAGGTGTAAGAAAATGAAACAGTACGATATCCGCTTGGCCAAGGTGCCGCAGCCGCCCAAGGACTGTACTGGAGAGCCGGTCATGCTGACGGATGCCACTATCCAGGAACGTCTGGACAAGGTTCTGCGGGGCATGAAGTCCCGCGGTTTTGAGCAACTGGTGGTGTACGGTGACGCCGAACACTGCGGTAATTTCCAGTACCTGATGGGATATTTTACCCGCTTTGAAGAGTCTCTGCTGGTTCTGGACGCCGACGGCACGGCTCACTTTGTGCTGGGCAATGAGAATCTGAACAAGGCGTCCAAAGCCCGTATCCCGGGGCAGGCCGTGCATGTTTCACTGTTCTCACTGCCCAACCAGCCCAACCGCGCTGACAAGCCCCTGCGCACTCTGTTGGAGGAGGCAGGCATTGCGCCGGGCCGCCGCATCGGCATTGCAGGATGGAAGCATTTTACCAGCCCGGTGGAGAAAAACGAAAAACTGTTTGACATCCCGGCCTTTATTCTGGATGCCATCCGTGCCATTACCGGCGGCGACGAGAACCTGTTCAATGCCGGAGATCTGTTCCTTGGCGATGGCGGTGCCCGTACCACTAACAACGCTAACGAGATCGCCCATTACGAATATGGCGCTGCACTGGCTTCAGACGGTGTGCTGGATGCTATGGATCTTCTGGCTCCCGGTGTGCCGGAGACCGCACTGGGCGCTCAGCTCAACCGGCAGGGCCAGCACAACAGCATCGTGACCATTGCCGCCAGCGGCCCGCGCTTCATCAAGGGCAATATGTTCCCCACCCAGAACACGGTCAAGGTGGGCGATACCATTTCGCTGACCGTCGGCTATTCGGGCGGCTCCTCCAGCCGCGCAGCCTATGCAGTGCACGACGCTTCGGAGCTGCCGCAGGGCGCTCAGGATTATGTGGAAAAGGTAGCGGCTCCCTACTTTGCTGCCTATACCCGCTGGCTGGAGGAGATCCATGTGGGCATGACCGGCGGTGAGATGTTCGACAAGGTGGAAGAAATTCTGCCCCGTGCAACCTACGGCTGGTCGCTCTGCCCTGGCCATCTGGTGGCCGAGGAAGAATGGCTCTGCTCTCCGATCTATGAGCACTCCGCAGAGGTTCTGCGCAGCGGCATGATGCTGCAGATCGATATCATTCCCTCGGTGCCGGGCTACGGCGGCAGCTGTGCCGAGAGCACCGTGGTGCTGGCCGATGAGACTCTGAAGGAGCAGATCTGCCAGCAGTACCCGGAGATGTGGCAGCGGATGCAGGTGCGTCGGCAGTATATCATCCAGCAGCTTGGCATTCAGCTTTCGGAAGATGTACTGCCCATGTGCGGCACAGTGGCTTATCTGCGGCCCTACCTGCTGGAAAAGGACATGGCATTTGTGAGCCGCTGAGTCCATAAACATCCATGGTTGTCTCTGAATACTCTATAATTTTGGCACCCGCCCAGCCTGCAATCAAAAATCCCCGCAAATAATTGCGCGAGAGCTTGAAAAAACGTGAATAAAGAGCACAAATAAAGTATAACAAACCGCCCCGGTTTCCGTAACAGGAAGCCGGGGCAGTTTTTGCGTTGGGTAGCTTGAGCGAGCGACAAGGGGCTGTTGCAAAATAGCCCCAACGAAAAAATGAGATAGACTTCCCCAAAAGGGGTTGCCTATCTCATTTTTTTAGGATGAAGAAAACCACATGAGGGAGGAACGAAAAATGGATCACAGCGCACAGGATGCCCTGCCGACTACATCAGCGGCTATTGATGCAATCACAGTTGGCGTTATAGGATCCGTTCCCGATTGACAATTTGGCTTTGCACGAAAAAATACGGTGATTTGTACAAAAAGGATTCCGTGGATTTAAAAAAGTGTGATTCTTTTGCGGACTTTGGCACTCTGCTATGGACGCTTCTGATAAACGGCGCGGTATAGAACAGTGGCGTGCTCGGGAGAAGGCAAAAAAAGGAGAGCTGAAAGGCTCCCCGGAAAGCCCTTCAGAATGAGCATTAAAAGCGATTTTATCAAAATGTTATAACAATATTGCCCCTGTCAGCTGTGTGGGATGAAACCAAAGCTGACAGGGGCATTCTTCAATGTGGAAGATCACTGCTTTCCCGAAGAACGGATTGCAAGTGCGTGCAGCTTCCGGCTCAAATCGGCCAGA
>OLOR01002624.1_pt1 | contig 13767 bp, 17 predicted proteins | sample 1672521 | NCBI WGS metagenome assembly OLOR01 (sample SAMEA3136695, study PRJEB25190) | human gut metagenome | biome: human gut; feature: human-associated habitat; material: faeces | place: Austria | collected 2013
GGCGACAGGGTCGGCATCATCGGATTGGGCGGGTTGGGCCAGATCGGCGCCCGCGTGGCCCATCTGCTGGGCGCCGAGGTGCATGTGGCGGAGATCAAGGAGGATATCTGGCCGCTGGCCAAGGAACTGGGTGCGGTGGACGCGCGCCAGTCCATCACGGACTATCCGAAGGGATTCTTCGATGTGATCGTCGACTTCGCCGGATTCGGCGACACCACCGCCGACGCGGTGGACGTGATCAGGCTGGGCGGCGTGGTGGTGCTCGTCGGCATGGGCCGGTTGGAAACCACCATCGATGCCAAGTCGCTCATCGTCAACCAGTGCGATCTGCGCGGATCCAACGGCGGCACGCCCGACGACATCCGAGGCGTCTACGAGCTGATGCGCACCGGCAAGCTCACGCCGGTCACCACGACCGTCTCGTTCGACGAGGTGCCGGAGGCGATCGAACGACTGGAGCGCGGCGACGTGGTCGGCCGTCTGGTCATCAGCTACGAGTGAGGGATGGAGTCAGCTGGGACAGCGTACTTCGGCTATGCTGTCCCGACCATTCGCCTAGAGGAATGGTTCGTCGGTTCACGCCCTCGCTGGCGGGAGCATGAGCCGACTCACGATCCGGCTCGGTCAGTCTCCGGCAACGGGGCGTGGGCCGGGGGTCATACTTGGTGGGATGAGCTACCGGGCTCTTGCTCACTTGCGAATCTCCAATCCGTCTAGAGTCTGGACTCAGCTAATACTAGTGTTTAGCCAAGTCGAGGTACGTCTGTTTGTCATCAACCGTCCGAAGTCAGCGATTGCCGCCGCCGTAGGCTTGCGTCAAGGCCACATGTTAGAACATATGTTCTAAGGGTTCCGGCTCGTTAGATACGTGACAAAGCGGGTTACTTGCGGCACAAGCGGCGCGCCAAAGACGAATCAACCAAGCTAGAGCTGATGATAATGGGTAGTTGCCGACTTGGCAAGAAGCGAGGTTTTCGTGGTTGATCCTATTCCATGGGGGAATCTGTCCGGCGAGGATATGGAGACGCTGCTTGCCGTATTTATTTGCAAGCAGCGTCCTGAGGCAAACCGTGTTCGCCCTTCATCCGGTGACAATGGGATAGATCTTCAGGTGAAGAACGGTGATGGCACCTATGACGTTTATCAGGTGAAGAAGTTTGCCCATACTCTTAAAACCAGCCAGAAGAGTCAGATTAAGAAGTCGCTGAAGTCGCTGAACGACTATATCCGGGAAACCGGCTATAAGGTGGCGAACTGGTATCTGGTCTTGCCCTTGGATCCAACTCCGCAGAATCTGAAATGGTTCAAGGAAATAACGAAGGAACTGCCATATCATTGTGATTGGGTCGGGCTACCCAACATCCAAGCTTGGGCTACCGATATGCCCGAGGTCTATGACTATTTCCTCGGTAACGGTATACGCGAAGTGGAGCGATTGGTCCATACATTTATCGAAGCCGCTCGTGTGGACGATCTGCATGATGATAAAGCGCTGCTGTCGAAACTTCACTCGATTTGTGACATGCTGGAAAATCGTGATCCCAACTATGCCTATACCGTGAACATCGCCAGTAAGTTCGACGAGCATTCATATTTCATTACGAGACCGAACCTCGTTTTCTCTTTTTTGGAAAAGAGGCCGGACGGGTCGTCAATCACCGTTGATGTGATCGCCAAGTACAAGGAAGCGACGTCATTCGCGAAGATAACCTTCCCCGTGCAGTTCGTGCCACAGAACCAAGAGCAACGTGAGCAGCTTGAGTCGTTCAAAAAATATGGCACCTCACTTGCTGATTTCCCTGTTCGTCTTGCGGATACTGGCAATATCCCGTTTCTAAAGGACGCGCTGCCCGATGCGCAGATACAGTCCTGCCGGGCGTTCATTCTCCCGCAGAATGAAGGGAATGATTTAGAGCTTATCTTGGCCTCGCCTTCTGCTTCCGTGTCACTTAAACAGGTTGAGCGCACTCACGGGATTGAAGGCGGTGCTCAATGGACTGGTGAGGATGAAAGCGAGTGCCTTCGGGTCCAACTTATTTTTGATGGTGATGCGACCACGACGGTCAAGATGAATTTCACCATCAAAAATATAGTGGGCAAGCCGGTTGATAAGGTCAAAGACGCCATAACCGTTTGTCAGGAGCTCTCGCAGGGATCGGAGTTCAACCTTCACTCGCCTGACGGTGAAGCCTTCCTGTCTATTGACAACTTGCCGACTAATAATCTTCCTGATTTTGCGCAGCTGCAAGAAATTGCCCAGCTGTACAGTGATCTTCAGCGGCGTTCCTCGTCAGAGATCTTGTTCCCGGAGTTCAAAGAAATCAGAGACTTCGACATCCAGAACGACATTATCGCTCTGGCTCTACTGGAACATAAGAATGCTTATATCTTCCACAAGTGGGACGGACTATCCTTCACTCTTAATCCAAGCATGTCGATACGCAAGGTGAGTTTCCCTTCTTGCATTCATGGAGTCAGCCGTTTGAATGCCTATGTGGGAAGGCGGAAAGTCTTCCTTGGATACTATCAGTGGTACGCAAACGTCTCTGGATGCAAAACGATTTCCGAGAAAACCGGAGAATACAGGTTGCTGCCGATGGATGGAGTCAATGGCGTGGTGGCTAAGAAAATTGTCACAGCCACTGCCAAGGTCCGGGAATACGAATCACAAGTATTCTTCGGCGATGTAATAGATTTCTCGCACATTACTCTAATCCCGCTCGACGAAAGTGACCATAGGGATGGTAAGTAAACCAACATGCTCAGCTCCAAGAGTTCATAGGAGAGAATCGGACAAGTTGATTGGTGTCCAACGCTGTTCCTCAGTCATTCCAGTTCATTTGACTGGGGAACACCCGCGCCGCTGTGGACACAACCGGGACACAATGACCGCAGAGAACAGCGAAATCAGCAGCAATCAACGAATCTCGCGAACGTCACCAGAACGGCGTCATTGCAACGAAAAATGCGATTAACGAAACCAACGGAAACCAGCGAAGCGACCTCTCAAAAGAACAAGGGGTTACTCAGTCATTGCACAACCCAGATTGCGATGTCAGCTCAAACAGATTCATTTCGACCCAAGATGGCTCTCTGACTCAGGCTACTCCCACCCGTAACCGCCCAAATATTTCCAAACGACAATCCATGCAATTCTTTGGGCACAAGCCCGGTCTCCTCACTCACCGTAGAAACCGATATGCCCTTCTGCCTATTGGTATCAGCCACGAATCGGAATACCTTCGACTGTTCTGGGCGCAGATCACGTGGCTCGCCACTCTTGTATCCTTGAACCGTCAGTTCTGAGCAAACCTGCCGATATTCCCATTCAGACAATCGGCCCAGCTCATAGGCCCGGCGAGCCATAGCCATTGCGGAAACCTTGAAATAATGTTTCGCAGCCAAAATCTGCGACACTGAAGCGTGAGTCGGCACCATGCCCAGAACACGGCGCTTCGGCATCAAAAGATTCGCGGCGAACGAATGAGCTTCACCTTCGATATCGCGCGTTACTGCGGCAGCTACATCCTCGGATACCATTTCACGCATCATCAGATGCCCATTCCATGTGCGATATCAAAACGGACACGTTCTGCGGTCTTGCTGGTATCTACCGCGATATACGGCACACCATCGAACATAAAACTGAAAGCATCCACTTCTCGTCCGACAGTCGGCAGACTAAATAGTCGAATGCCATGAGCTTCCGCAAGACTCGTCATCTCGGGCAACGGATTCTCGCCATATCCCAAAATCAACGGAAGAAGACACAGAACCATCAGTCCAGCTCCGGAATCCTCATCCCATCAAATGCCACTGTTCTTCATCAGCTTCTCCGACTCCAAAGTAAGTGACCCATCCTCGGCCAGCAGAGGAGTATCTAGCACGGCCTTGATTGATGCTGCAGTGGACGCAGCTGCGGCAATAGTCTTCTTACTTTCCTGACGGAATTGCGAATAATCCGTTCCCTCGGTCTTTATGATATTTTCCATTTCAAGAATTGAAGGCAGGAATTTAGCATCAAGACGGGCAAGCAAAGCGTGGAACATATAGCTGCGTCTACGAATGGCAACGCACTGGTCCGCACCGGCCATCATCTGCTCACAATATTTGCTTGCCTCAGCAGACTGGGTCTTCGCTTCCTCAAGGTTTTTACCACCCTTAGCACCGATGATAACGCCCATGACCAGCAATGCAGGACCTGCGACTAAACCTCCAAGTACAGCGGCACCACCGGCCATGCCCAAGCCACCTGCGGCCAAGGACCCTCCCCCGAAGAACGCCAACGTGGCGTTGGAAGCAGCCACACCACTTAATGCACTGATCGCAGTTCCTGTGGAAGCCGTGGCAAGTGCCGACGCGGCACTATATGCGCCAAACGCAGCCAATGCACCGCTGGCTGCCCCGGCCACACCGCCTTCCAGCAAAGACGAAGCTATGTTTCCCATGGTTTTAAGTTCATCAAAAGCCGCTTTGTCTATGCGCAGTTTATTGAGTTCATCAAGCCCTTCGGACGCGGTGAAATCAACATTTTTCAACTGTTGAAAAGCATCAAGGAAGCGCTGAACGCTCCCATCCAAAATGATGACTTTCTCTTTGCCCAAGGCATTCAGGGAATCCGAACATTGCCCACGAAGCTTTTCGAGGTTATTAGCTGCCCATCGAATGCGTGCTCCGGAATTGTCGTTAAGCTGATTCGCCGTGTGCTGATCAAGACTACCTTTGGCAGCCATACCCACGCCTGCGGTACCGGCAGCAGCGGCCATTCCGATGAATAGTGGAACAACAAAAAATGGCATAGTGAATTCCTTCCTGGGTTTCTCTTATTTGCGTCCAAAGAGGCCACCGAAGAAGCCTTGTACAGCATTGGCCGCATCGCCCGCACGTTTTGCAGCCTCATTGGCCGCATCGCCCGCACGTTTTGCAGCCTCATTGGCTGCGTCGCCCGCACGTTTCGCAACCTCATTGGCTGCGTTGCCTACCGGTTTCAGCACTGCATCATTCACCGGCTTCAGCGCATCGCCAACTTGGTTGAGAACAGGAGCAACATTATTGTCAAACGTATGCTTCACCGCATCCGCGGCTCCCTGAGCACCCTGCTGAACCTGATCCACAACCGGAGCGACCACCGAGTCAACGGCATCCTTGGTCTGATCAAACACGTCCTTCTCTGGAACCATGACTTCCGGGGCTGGCGCGGCTGTCTCGTCTTCAATCAGCAACACGGCAGCGTTTTGGAGAACATTCACGCGCTCTTCCAGCTGATCCACCATGGGGCGAACTTCACTATATGGCAGTTCGGAATTGCTGATCCAGTCGAGCTCGCCTCGCACGTCATACGCCGCGCGCATAAGATGTTCCATTTCGGGGTATATGGAACGATCGGCAATCATCGTCCGGGCAATATGTCTGATGAGTCTGCTTTCTACTGCATCATATTCCCCATCGGCGAAGGCAACTGACAACATATTCCACAGAAGCAGCCTTGGTGCAATTCCTGCAGCTCTTTTATCCGTTCGATGCGACAAGACTGCATCAACACCCTCAACAATTACGTCGTAGCGATCATCGGAATCGTGGCACTGGTTTATACGCTCATCGCACGAATCGATAATCTCTTTGCGATAATCATGGAAGTGCTTTGCATCCAAATTGTCACCTATATGATCGAATAGTGCGCGTTCGTCGTCACGGACTGATCCATCGACAGCAATCAGATAATAAAATGCTTGTAATGCATCACGTGTTTTGATGTACTTCATTAACTGGCTCCTCCTTATAAAACGAAATTGTCGTCTGACGCCATCAAATCATCAAACTCCTGCTGAGTCCGAAACCTTGGCAAGTATCCCAAGGATTCTTGAATTTCGGCGTTTCCGGTCAAATATCCATCAATATCATTGGAAATCAACGCTTGATCCATTGCATCGAATGCTCTATTAAACAATTCATCATGAGTCGCCAGATAATTCTCGACATCCCTAGACATATCACGCCTATATTGGCGGATGAGCTCCACCGCTTCCGCACATTCGCGTTCCACACGAATACGCTCCTCTTTCGCCAGCTCATAGTCATGCAGAGCAGTGGATAATTCCTCATATATGGCAACAGCTGCAGCATATCCCAAGGTGCTTCCAGCCATACCAACCATCGCAGCCATAAAAGCACCATCTGCAGGTACTGCGGCCATCGCCACGGCAACGCCCATCACTCCTCCGAGCTGCCCCATTCCCTGCTGGCCGAGGCGCTCTATACAAACAGCTCCAGTAATCTCGCCGCGGCAATACAGTGCAACCACCTTGGAAACATCCGTTACAGTGGAGACCATCGTAGCTGCAACGTTCGTTCTCGATAGACTACGCAGATACTCGCTCGACGCGTTTTGCATGGCACCCTTAATGGCAGCGCCGGAAAAAGCGGTGACATAGCCGAACGCCGCAGCCAAGCCTGCATCGACGCCGACGTTTCTCGCTGCCTCCGCTGGCTCAATAGAGCCATTAATGCAGGCAACCATATTTCGAATCAGAGAAACACCACCACCAATCAGCGCACCATTCCTTGCCTGCTGCAGACCGGCTTTATTGGCAACTCTGGCTACATCTTTCGCCACCATGCGTCTGGGATGTTCTCGCGCATACAACGCTTCTCGCTTGGTGAGTCCACTTTTCCGCAGGCTTTTCTTAATCTGTTTCAGATCATCGATTTGCTGCTGAATAGACTCTGGAGAATTCTTGCCGGCAAGCCGATCTCCATCCAGCTCGCCCTGAAGTTTTCGTATCTGTCCGTTGATGCCGTCAGGCCCATCACCCATCAGTACATCGTAATAATCATCCGGAATAACCATGCTGACGTCTGCATCACGATATTTTGCATATTTCTTGCTTTTCAACTTATCAAGAAGCTTTTTCGGGCTACTGCCGACGAACTTCATTTGAGCCTCGGAGCCGATGATCGTTTTGCCCAATCCATCCACTTCGACAATATCCACGATGGGGTCGTTCGATGTCTGCCGTCCATCTGAATGCTTCACGTCATCATATCGTTTGAATCGCGTATCGTTGCCAGCAATGATGTTATCGGCGTTCTTCCTGGCTACCGCCTCAACCTCGGCACTAAAACCCGCTTGCTGAGCTATGTTCTGCTTTTTGAATTCATTACTTGTCGGCGTTTCAGCAATGGACTTCAAGGTCTTAGACAGTTTGGAATTACCATCGGCAGCATTCTCTCTATCACCCGCATAGGCCGCTAAATGTTCCTTGATGGCAGAACCAAAGCGTTGCACGGTTTCCGCCGCAACACCTTCCAGCGCCTTTCCCATAATGCGACGGTTTTCGTCTTCCTTGCGTTCCTCGTTATTTCGACCGATATGAGTTTCATCATCCGCCATAGGATGCCCCTCGTATATGCCACATCTACGCCAACCACATATATCAGAAAAAAATGTTCTAATACTGTAATCAGTTCTTCAGCCGTAACCTGTTAATAATCCTACATTATAGCGGCAGAAAAACTCACCATATCGTCATCCTCGATTAACGATTAGATAGACATACTTTTGCGAACAACACAGGCACCACCGTATGGAATGTGTCCAACAACCGTTGGCAAAGCCAAATCCCTCACACTATTCGAACCCGGATGCGTCTCAATCTCTGTCCCCCACTAGCGGCGTATCCCCGTCCAAAGCAGTCTGGGCGTCGAGCAAGTGGGATTCGATGATGCGCATCCAGAAGAAGGGAGTTCTCGGCAATGTTCAGCGGAACGAGACATGGGAGTGTCCAGTGCTTGGGCGTGATCGTGGAGAACAGTAGGCAGGGAGTCCTCACTGTTGATGGTGGCGTACTGGCCATCTTCATCGCATACAGAAACAGTAGGTTGCTACTCGCCGCGAGCGCCTTAATGCCACGCCGACTCCGTCCGTCCAAGCACATCCTCAATAAACTCACGTCCGCGCAATACCGCCAGCCACTGAGCGGGAATGGCATCGAATCCATATTTGATGCCGGCCAGGTATCCGGCGACGGCGGCGGTCGTGTCTGTATCGTCACCCAAGTTGACGGCGGCGAGCACACAACTCGCATAATCATCGGTATTCGCGAGGCACCAGAGCGCCGCCTCATACGTGTCTTTGACGAAGCCGCTCGAACCAACTTCATCACGCGGCATACCGCGTAGCGGTTCATCATCCAGCTCTTGCGGCCATATGCCTTTGATGAGTCCGTCGCGCAACACATCCACCATGCTCGAACAGGCATCCATCGAGATTGCATGGGCGTGCGTGATTGCAGATGCGGCACGTACGTCATCCGCGGAAGCATCCGCGAACGCCAACGGCATGATCCGCATCAGTGAGCCGTTGCCATTGTCTCGTTCACCGCTTAAGCCCACACGCTGCTGCAACGCGATGGAGACCGTTCGCCCGCAATCGAAGACTCGTCCGTCAATCGCGTATTCGCCATTACTCAGCCATGCCAGATATCGCTCTCGCATATCTTCAGTATTGACTTGCCATTCATTGGCGATCAGCGAGTCCAATGTGGCGAGCATCATGCTGGTATCGTCCGACCATGTGCCAATCGGCTGGTTATGCGTACCGTATCCCGTCATACCTTCGCATCGGAAGGTATCTCTCGGCATGAATTCATAAGGCACGCCCAAGGCATCACCGACTGCTTGGCCACACACGGCTGCTCTTAACTGCTCGAATGTTCCGTTCATCATTGACGCCTTTCGATTTATGCCCCTCACTCTACAGATGTTTCAACGATAGGTATAATCGGGCCCACTGAGCATAAGCGAGGTGGGTAATGAGTCTTAGGGAGTTAAGGCAGAAGCGCGGGTTAACCCAGCGTCAACTAGCTGACAAGTCAGGTGTGCCGCACACGCGAATCGCCGCGACTGAGACTGGTTCAAGACCTATCGAAAATATGAGTCTTGGCATGGCTATCAAGTTATGTGACGCGCTCAAGGTCAGTAACCCTCGCAAACTGTTAGAGGCTGAGAGGCCGAAAGAAAACACTAGCGAAAGCTAGGTGTGTGCCCTAATCAATTCAACTCTTCGCCCGACTGTAGGCATCGTATGCAGTCGGCCTAAACTCACTGGGTTCACCCCATAGTCTAGGCACTGGGTCGTTTGACCCCTCGGTTGTTCCGTTCGGGACATAAAGCGAAAGCCGCAAGTGCTGTGAACGCTTGCGGCTTACGTGTTCCCTTGCGGAACTTGGCCCACACAAACGTGCGGGTCATCCTACAACCGAGAGGATATTAACCATGATATATGGTCTCGGCACCGTATGGCGCTGCGATTGCTGCGGCGAATACCATACTCTGCTAATCATAGACGATTACCCTAGGGTGATTGTCCTGATTGATGGCGTGGAAGTGCTGACGCTGAACGTCGGATAACACGCTATCGCGCCGGGGTTTCAGCCCCGGTTTCCTCTCGGTTGTATCAAAACTTAAATGCCCCGCAAATGTTGGTAGCGCTTGCGGGGCTGACCTTTATCAATGCACTCAATAGAGGCAGTACCCAAGTGTACTGCCTCACATGGAAGTGAGGAACCATGACTGATTTATCCTGGATTACCAGGCAACTGACCGGCGAAACTACAAAGACGCTGACAGCACACCGTACACATCTGTGTGAGTATCGATCCGCCGCTCAGAACTACTTTGCAGAGCGAAAACACGGATAGGTCAAGGGAATACCCCGCTGAATCGTCGTCAGCGAAGCAACTCAGAGAGTTAGTAGAGGAAAAGCCTCGCTAAGTGGCCTTTTAGTAGAGCAATGCCTCGGTCCGCCCGAGGATTTGCCTCACTGAGACTGCTCAGCGAAGCAAAAGCTCGACTTAACCGCAGAATCGCTTCACTAACCGCCTATCAGTGAGTCAAGATCTCAATTCACTAGAGGATTTGCCTCGCTAATATGCAGGTATGCTCAATATACCGACGTACTGAAATCTCCACGAAGATGAGAGGAACTCAAATGGCACTTAGGTTTCTCAGCACCAAAGAAGTTAGCGAGCGCCTCGGCGTCAAGAACGCATCAGAATATAAGCTGCCGGAACCTGACGTATATATGGCACTACTAAAGGTTAGCTACCTGAACAATAGATGATTGGAATGCAAGCCGTCCTGGTCGCGGTGTTGGCGGTGGAAGGTCCCTCAAGAAGAAAGACTAGACGCATCAGAATTCTTCAGCATCGTGTTACTCACCTGATTCTAATCATCTTCAGCCCCAGCTTCTGGCAACGAAAATCCATCTTGACTGAAGTATTCAACCCTCTTAATGACTGTTTGGTGGGCATCCTCATCATTGCCCCACCAGCGCCAACCCCATTCAGACGGATCTGGCACTGATTGCCTGCAATCCTTAGCCATACGCCGCAGTACACGTGGATCGAATACTCGTCCAACTCGAAAGTTCGTCAGTCGATTACGTGGAATGAACATACCTACCATTCGCCATTGCTTACGCGCTTTCCCAATCACAAACAATGTTCCACCGTCATCCTTTAGGCTCGTCCTCCATTCAGTCGACACATACACTTTTGTTCCAGGACTGAATATCTTCGTTCCATGCCCAATATGATGGTCAACACCAACCTCATGCTCATCTACGACATTTGCTATTACGCACCAAGTCCATGGCTCTTGCTCATCGTTCTGAGGAATACACATGACAACCCCACAGTCATCTTCATCGCCGATCGCACTGTTTGCGTATACCAAACCGCTACTTCTCTACCAGTTAACCAGTGGAGTCGTTCACAAGCAAACTGTAGAGCCTTCTTGCCATACATGATTCGGACAAGCACTTCTACGTCCTGTGCGATATTTTCGAGCTCTTAACAAATAGAGCCATCGCATTGCTCGACATGCTGCAGGTATGCCCTGTGTTCTTGGTGTCGGTTCAGTTCTCACGTTGCTGCGTGCAGCGTCAATAATTCGCTCTCGGCGTTCCACGATGATTCTCATACATTCCGGACTAGTGTGAATGGCAGATACAGTTAATTCGCCCAGTCCGAAGGAGGACATTATGGGATTGTTTGATTCGCTGAAGAACATGTTCGCGCATCATGAGCACCATCATGGAGCCAGCATCGGTCAGCCGCTCACTCTCGCCGACGCCAAAGCAGTGCTTGCCTTTATTGTGGTGCATCAGCAGCTTGCGGACATGCGCAAAGTGGCGGATGCGGTCAAGCAATTGCAGGACGAGATGCCGCAGTACATCACATTCGGCATGTCGCATTATTACAGTGAGCCCAAGCGCGTGCGCTTCCAGTCCGAAGGTGGCAAGTTCATCGATGCGGACGCCATCGCCACCGCATTTGCCGAGACCACCGTATTGCAGGACGAGTGCGAAATCCAGCATCTTATGGGCGATATCGAAGACAACCGTGAGCATCGCGATCCGGCAAAGACGCCAGCAGTACCGATTGATGAACTCGTGCGCGTCACCAATGAAAGGCTTGCGACCGGCAACGATGAGGGGCAACGCCGTGCATGGCTGTTCGCCTTATTCGATCAGCTCGATGACATTGCCGAAGCGACAAAGAACAATCTCGAGCCGCTTGCCGCAGCGTTGAATACGATTCTACGAAACAGCTCCACAATTATTGGCAAATCCGCCACTGCCGACGCCGGCAACAGCAGCAACAATGCCAATGCCGGCGATGCACGTTCCCGTATCATCTCCCTAATCGCCGACGCTCTGTTCCCGGCCGCAGAATCCTCGAAGACAAGCAAGTCCTCAGCATCCGCCGCCATCCGCGAACTGATGCTCAATCCCACCGCAACATCGCTCGATTACATGCCAGCCATAGACGTACTGCGCGCCCACGGTCTCACCATTTGCCGGTGAGTCCGAGAAGTCAACCGGTGGTTCATACGGCAGTGGTTCATGCGGTACATACCGCACGGAACTGCTATGCACGAACCACTGTGTCCGAACAACGAGAACGCACTACTTCTCCAGCTTCTCCAACTTTTCCAGTGCCTTTAACAGCGAATCGACATGTCCTTTGGCACGCACGTTGTAGCGCGCAATCGCCACGGAGCCATCGGGATTGATGACGAGCGTCGAGCGGATCACGCCTACGTGCACCTTGCCGTAGAGCTTCTTTTCGCCGTATGCGCCGTACAGCTTGTGCACGGTCAGGTCGGGATCAGACAGCAGCGGGAATGTGAGATGATCGCGCTGTGCAAACTTGCGCAGTTTGTCAAGCGAGTCCTTGGAGACACCGAGCACTGTGACATTCTTCGACGCCAATCGGGCGAGATTGTCGCGGAAATCGCAAGCCTCGGTGGTGCAGCCGGGCGTCATCGCGGCCGGGTAGAAATACAGCACTACCTTGCGGCCGGCCTCGAGCACGTCAGACAGGTTGATTGATCTGCTCTCTGTAAACCCAGGTATAACCGCCGGCAGAGTGAAATCGGGCGCCGCGCTCCCCTCTTGCAGACGTTCCGGCATTGAATCAGAGCTATCAACAGTAGTGGTCATGATTCCCATCATAGAACCCTTATCAACAGCGCTAGTAAAGTTATTCAGAGGTCAGTCACACAACTGCGGATCGGCAAAACGGCGATTCTGCAACACCGGCAATGTTCGATGCGCGGAATCAAGACACTCACGACTCAGCTCAGCAGTAATGAGATCGGCTTCCCTATCGCCCGCCGCCGCATCACGCGCGAATCCGTCGATGATCTCCAGATTCCGTTCCGGTTCCTCTGCCACCGTAAATTGCGCAACCGCGACGGACAGATGACCACTGTTTTCGCATGATGAACAAACCATTTTGAATTCACAATTCTCTATGCTCGGCGCAGCATACGTTGTGCCGCGTCGCAAAGTTTCATGAAGCCAATCGGATGAAGCACCGTAGTATGGGAAGGCACATCTTTGAATGAATCCGCGAACTGCTTATCTCGTGTGACAAGGATCGTTTGCACGATGCCCGGAGTATTCCTGATTTCATGGCATGTGCCGAATACCACTCCATCTTCATGATCCAAGGGTGGCACGTGTTCTTCTCCGATAAATCCGGTCAACATAATATCAACAAGATTGTCATGGAATTGATCGAGGAATGATTTCGCCGAGGATTCCGACCATTCCGGCAATCTGCTTAGCTCATGCTGTACCGTGTCTTTGATGTGCAGCGAGCTGCCAAGCTTTAAATCATACGGACCAAATTTTCCTGCTAGCACGCATTGAAAAGCATCGATTTCGGCTTGTAAAGGCCTACTTGCAGTTCTGAAATTACGCAAATTAGCTAGCGACGCGTCAAAACCTAGGGCTTCTGCCACATCGATAAACAAACCATTTTGAATTCACAATTCTCTATGCTCGGCGCAGCATACGTTCTGCCACATCGATATAAATATTGCAATCGAAAATGACACATACGGCGGAGCTCATCAGCTCTCCAGAAGTTGCTTCAAATAAGCTGAATCATGCACCCGCACTGGTCGAGTATCCTCATCAAAGCCTTCATTGGTGTCTATCTGCTGCTTGATGAAATCAAAAGCCTGCTGAGGAGTGACACGAATGCTGACTTCCATCTGTTCTTTCATTATCGTCGGCATAAGATCGTTCCCTCCTTCCCCGTTCAGTATATATTCAACTTATTTCTCACTACTACAGCACGAAAGGATCCTTCGTCTGAGAGCAAACGACATAGCCTCACACCAGTCCCAACGTTTTGAAGGCGTTGGCCAGGCCGTCCTCGTGAATGTCGGTGGTGGTGAAGTCGCAGAAGGCTT
>OLOR01002626.1_pt1 | contig 13765 bp, 9 predicted proteins | sample 1672521 | NCBI WGS metagenome assembly OLOR01 (sample SAMEA3136695, study PRJEB25190) | human gut metagenome | biome: human gut; feature: human-associated habitat; material: faeces | place: Austria | collected 2013
CTCACCCAGGGCCGGGAGCTCAAGGGCAAGATCGTCTTCCTGGGCGGCCCCCTCCACTTCCTCATGGGCCTGCGGCAGCGGTTCGTGGAGACCCTGAAGCTGGACGGGGAGCACGCCGTCTTTCCGGAAGACGGGGACTGCTTCGCCGCCATGGGCGCGGCCCTGTGCGCCACCGACTACGAGCCCGTCCCCTTTGAGGACGCCCTGAAGCGGCTGGAGGAGAGCCGGGAGACCAACACCTCGGCGGACACCATGCCCCCTCTCTTTGACACGCAGGAGGAGTACGACGCCTTTCTGGTCCGGCACAATGCCAGCCGGCCCCCAGAGGCGGACATCCACACTTACGCCGGCCCCGCTTGGCTGGGGATGGATGCAGGCTCCACCACCACCAAGACTGCTCTTGTAGGTGAGGACGGAACTCTGCTTTACTCCTTTTACAGCAATAATAACGGAAGCCCGCTTAAGACAGCCATCCGTTCTATTCAGGAGATCTACAGCATTCTTCCAGAGGATGCCCACATTGCATTTTCCTGTTCCACAGGTTACGGCGAGGCGCTGATGAAGGCTGCTCTGCTGCTGGATGAGGGGGAAGTTGAGACCGTTTCCCACTACTATGCGGCTGCTTTCTTTGACCCGGAGGTTGACTGTATTGTAGATATCGGCGGACAGGATATGAAATGCATCAAGATCCGTAATCAGACCGTAGACAGCGTACAGCTGAACGAGGCATGTTCCTCCGGATGCGGTTCCTTTATCGAAACTTTCGCCAAGTCTCTGAACTACTCCGTACAGGACTTTGCTAAGGCCGCTCTTTTTGCGGAGCACCCCATTGACCTTGGAACAAGATGTACCGTATTTATGAACTCCAAGGTAAAGCAGGCCCAGAAGGAAGGTGCATCCGTAGCTGATATTTCCGCAGGTCTTGCATACTCTGTTATCAAGAATGCGCTTTACAAGGTTATCAAGGTTTCCGATGCCAAAGAGCTGGGACGTCATATTGTAGTACAGGGTGGAACCTTCTACAACGACGGTGTTCTTCGAAGCTTTGAGCGCATTGCAGGCTGTGAAGCTATTCGTCCTGACATTGCCGGTATTATGGGCGCTTTCGGTGCTGCCCTCATTGCCAAGGAGCGCTACCATGCAGAAGGCCGTGAGACTACCATGCTTTCCATTGACAAGATCAACGAGCTGAAATATACCACCTCCATGGCCAACTGCCACGGATGTACCAATAACTGTCGTCTTACCATCAACAAATTCACTGGCGGGCGTCAGTTCGTAAGCGGTAACCGCTGTGAGCGCGGTATTGGTAAGGAGAAAAATAAGGATCACATCCCCAACCTTTACGAATACAAGTACAAACGGCTTTTCTCCTATCCTCCTCTTTCACCGGATAAGGCTACCCGGGGAAAAGTTGGTATTCCGCGAGTTTTAAATATGTTTGAGAATTATCCTTTCTGGTATACTTTCTTTACTGAGCTGAAATATCAGGTAGTGCTTTCTCCTACCTCTACTAGAAAGATTTATGAGCTGGGCATTGAATCCATTCCAAGCGAATCCGAGTGCTATCCAGCCAAGCTTGCCCACGGACATGTGACCTGGCTGATCAAAAATGGTGTGAAATTCATTTTCTACCCGTGTATCCCTTACGAGCGAAATGAATTCCCGGATGCAGTCAACCACTACAACTGCCCTATCGTTACCTCTTATGCAGAGAATATTAAGAACAATGTGGACGAGCTTCACGATCCGTCCATTACCTTTATGAATCCGTTCCTGGCCCTGACCTCTGAAGAGATCGTTACAAAGAGACTGACTGAGATTTTCCCGGATATCCCGGAATCTGAGGTGAAGGAAGCCGCTCACAAGGCATGGGAGGAAATGGCTGCCGTACATAAGGACATTGAGAAAAAAGGTGAGGAGACACTTCAGTACCTGAAGGAGACAGGCCGCCGGGGCATCGTTCTGGCTGGTCGTCCTTACCATATTGACCCTGAGATTCATCACGGTATCCCGGATCTGATCAACAGCTATGGTGTGGCAGTCCTCACTGAGGATTCTGTTTCCCATCTGGTACCTGTTGAGCGCCCGATTCGTGTCAATGACCAGTGGATGTACCACTCCAGACTGTATGCAGCAGCAAACTTTGTGAAAACCCGTGATGATCTGGATCTGATCCAGCTGAACTCCTTTGGCTGCGGACTTGACGCGGTCACCACCGATGAGGTTTACGAAATTCTGGATGGCAGCGGCAAGATTTACACCTGTCTGAAGATTGACGAGGTAAACAACCTTGGTGCCGCAAGGATCCGTGTCAGATCCCTTCTTGCAGCCCTTCGTGCAAAGGATGCTCAGAAAAAGGAGCGCACCATTAAACCATCTTCTATCGAGAAGGTTTCGTTTACTAAGGAGATGCGCAAGGATTACACCATCCTCTGCCCGCAGATGTCACCGGTGCACTTCTCCTTACTTGAGGCTGCTTTTAATGCAAACGGTTATCATCTGGAGGTGCTTCCAAATGACAACAAGCATGCCGTAGACGTAGGTCTGAAATATGTAAATAATGATGCCTGCTATCCTTCCCTGATCGTTGTGGGACAGATTATGGACGCTCTTTTATCAGGCAAATACGACCTGAACAAGACTGCCGTCATCATGTCCCAGACAGGCGGCGGATGCCGTGCATCCAACTATATTGCTTTTATCCGCCGTGCCCTTAAGAAGGCAGGAATGGAGCAGGTTCCGGTTATTTCCCTTAACCTTAGCGGTCTGGAGAGCAATCCAGGATTTAAGCTTACTCTTCCACTGGTGAAGGCTGTTGTGTATGCCGCTGTGTTTGGTGATATTCTTATGAAGTGTATTTACCGCATGCGCCCATATGAACTGGAGAAAGGCATTGTAAACCGCAAGCACAAGATCTGGGAAAAACGTGTGATTGCATTTGTTTCCGGAAGCTCCTTAAGCCACAGCCAGTTTAAGAAAATGTGCCGGGAAATGGTTCACGATTTTGATACCATCCCGATTAGTGATGAGAAGAAGCCTCGTGTTGGTATTGTAGGTGAGATTCTGGTTAAATTCCTTCCGGCTGCAAACAATCACCTTGCAGAGCTTCTGGAAGCCGAAGGGGCTGAGCCTGTGGTACCGGATCTGATCGACTTTATGTCTTACTGCTTCTACAATCAGAATTTCAAGGTCGACAATCTTGGATTTAAGAAATCCAAGGCATTCTTTGGAAATATAGGTATTAAGGCAATCGACTGGGTTCGTAAGACTGCAAATGAGGCACTTGCGGAAAGCCGTCATTTCCATCCAACCGCCGATATTCGCGATCTGGCGAAGATGGCACGCCCCATTGTTTCCGAGGGTAACCAGACTGGTGAGGGATGGTTCCTGACCGGTGAAATGATGGAGCTGATCCATGATGATGTTCCGAATATTGTTTGTATCCAGCCGTTCGGCTGCCTGCCGAACCACATCGTTGGCAAAGGTGTTATCAAAGAAATTCGCCGTCAGTATCCGAAGGCGAATATTGCAGCCATCGACTACGACCCGGGTGCAAGCGAGGTAAACCAGCTGAACCGAATTAAATTAATGCTTTCTACTGCACAGAAGAATTTGAAGGCAGAAGAGACGAAAAACAACAACTAGTCTCGGTTAGTATTCTGAAAAAAATACAAAAAAGAAAGCCCTCAGAGTTGCCGCTCTGAGGGCTTTCGTGCTGCATACATTGAACATATCGCTTCTTTCTTGCCGAATGGCATTATAACCTATGCATATCTAAAAGTCAATATATTATAATTTTAATAGCATATTTAAAAACCATGTTCTAAAACGGCAGCTTCCCTGCAATTTTCTTCAGGTAGGCTCCGCCTGGCATCATGGCAAACTGCTCATCAGATGGCTTGCTCACTGCCAGATATACAATAAAATAGACAGCCATTCCAAGAACCACTGCGATTCCAAGGCTGATGAAATTGGAATGGATCAGCTTATAAATTCCATAATAGGAAAAGCCTGCCACTACTGCCATTGGAACGGATGCCAGAAGCGGATTCAGGTATGCGCTTCTCCATGGATTTTTGTACTGCATATACTGTTTCATCGCCCGCTCGTTCAGCAGACACATGACTACCGCATAAATAATCATAGCCACTACAATGGCATATACGCCAAGGTCAGTTGCAAACAGCAGGATTGCCATGGCGATCACATCCACCACCAGGGCAATTGCCGCATTGATCATGGGGATATTGGGCTTTCCGATTCCCTGTAGCACACCATTGGAAATATTGGAATTTCCATTGAGAATGATGGTAATGACACCAAGCATCATCAGCTGAGCTGCTGCCCCTTCCGTCCGTGGAAACAGAAGCCTTGTGATCGGACCGGCAAGAACAGCAAGTCCCACTGCACATGGAATGGAAATAAACATACTGATCCAGGTTGCCCGGTCGATCTTGTCCCTGGCACTGTCCATGTCCCTCTTGGCATACTGGGCAGAAACCTCCGGGATCATGGAGGTGGGTGCTGTACTCGCAAGCGTAAGAGGAATGTTGATCAGAGTCATATAATAACCATATTCTGCGTAGAGGCTTGTAATAGTGTCATGGTCAATTCCCTTAAATCCCTGAATGCCGGAATACATATAACTGTTAATAAAACCGTTTACATTATAAATAAAAGAACTGAGGATGATCGGCATTACAATGAGAACGATATTCTTCATAACCTCACCGGTGGCCTCATCACGGGAATGGGTATCCCTTGCCAGTCTCTTTTTGATATTCTTTCGGTTTACCCAGTATACAAAAAGCATGAAAAGCAATGCAGATGCAACTCCGGCACCGGTTCCCATAGTAGCTCCTGCAGCCCCCCAGGCATTTCGTACAGATTCCTCTGCCCCGCTGAATTTATTCAGCATGACAGTAGACATCAAAATTGCAAAAACCGCTACAAAGCACTGTTCCACAATCTGGGACAATGAGGTAGGAAGCATGTTTCGATATGCCTGAAAATAGCCTCGGAAGGTACCAAGAATTCCTGACAGGAAAATGGTTGGTGTCAGCATTTTCAGTGCAAGTCTGGCTCCGGACATGGATTCCGGCACCAGAATGGACGAACCAAAGAGACAGAAAAGCGCTACTACGCCCCCCATAATGATGACATATAAAAGTGCACAGTGAAATACCTTCTGGGCGTCTCTGTAACGTTTAAAAGCCAGCTTTTCTGCCATAATCTTGGATACTGCCTGCGGAATGCTGAAGGAAGCGATCATCAGCAGGATAAAGTAAACATTCTGGGCATAATTGAAAAGGCCCATACTGTTGTTTCCAAGAGTATTGGAAAGCGGACTTTTATAAAGCATTCCGATGATCTTGGAGATCAATGCCGCGATCATCAGGAATGAAGCATTTTTTACAAGTGTGTTATCGTTCTTTTTCCCCATTTCTTATTGTTCCTTTTTGATATTTTCAATCTGCCAGTCAATGGGGGAAAGCCCGTTTTTCTCCAGAAATTCATTGGTCTGGCTGAAATGCCTGCATCCGAAAAATCCTCTTGACGCAGACAGCGGGCTTGGATGTGCAGCTGTTAGTACCAGCTGCTTCGGATTGTTCAGCATTGCTTTTTTCATCTGGGCAGGTCTTCCCCAGAGAAGATATACGATTGGGCGGTCCTGCTCATTCAGGGTCTGGATGACTGCATCGGTGAACTGCTCCCAGCCGATTCCTCTGTGAGAAAATGCCTGGTGGGCACGGACGGTAAGAACAGTGTTCAAAAGGAATACACCTTGTTTCGCCCATTTTTCCAGACAACCGTTGTCCGGGATGTAGCAGCCCAGGTCACTGTGGAGTTCTTTATAAATATTTACCAGGGACGGGGGGATTTCTACGTCTTCTCTTACGGAAAAGCAGAGGCCGTTGGCCTGACCGTCATTGTGGTAGGGATCCTGGCCCAGGATGACTACTTTTACATCGTTCAGCGGGGTGTATTCAAAGGCGTTGAACATATCCTGGGGTGGGGGGAAGATCTTCTTTGTGCGGTATTCTTCCATTACTGTCTTATATAGTTTGGCATAGTAAGGCTGGTGAAATTCATTGTTCAGTGCAGCCTGCCAGTCACCTGATATCTGACCCATTTTAACTGTCACCTCATCTTGCGTATTTTATAACTTATAAATTCTATCTTTTTACACTCTATCGTCTTACCGGAACACCTTTTTCAGCCAGGTAATCCTTCACCTGGGAAATTTCCAGTTCTTTATAGTGGAACAGGGAGGCTGCCAGGACTGCGTCTGCACCTCCGTCGGTAAGGCCTTCGTAGAAGTGCTCCAGAGTACCGGCACCACCGGAAGCGATGACCGGGATGGATACGGCATCAGATACTGCGCGGGTTAATGGAATGTCATAGCCGGCTTTGGTACCGTCACAGTCCATGCTGGTAAGGAGGATTTCTCCTGCACCAAGAGCTTCTGCTTTCTTCGCCCACTCAATAGCATCAATTCCTGTATCCAGACGGCCACCATGCTTATAGATATTCCAGCCGCCATCCGGACGACGCTTGGCGTCAATGGCAACCACTACACACTGGCTGCCGAATTTGTCTGCTGCCTCACGGATCAGCTCAGGGCGGTCAATCGCTGCAGAATTTACTGAAATCTTATCTGCACCTTCGCGGAGCAGCTTCTTGAAATCGTCTACGGTACGGATTCCGCCACCAACTGTAAATGGAATGAATACGTTGGCTGCTACCTTTCGCACCATATCCACTACCGTGTCACGCTGTTCACAGGAGGCTGTAATGTCAAGAAAAACCACTTCATCTGCTCCCGCTGCATCGTATGCTTTCGCAATTTCCACAGGATCTCCTGCATCCTTCAGGTCTACGAAATTAACACCTTTCACTACTCGTCCATTATTTACATCCAGACAGGGAATAATTCGCTTTGTAAACATGATCATGCCTCCTTTCCAAGCTTTGCAAAGTTCTCCAGTATTTTCAGACCGTATTTGCTGCTCTTCTCCGGGTGGAACTGGCAGGCAAATATGTTGTCCTTTTCAACGGAGGCATGAATAGTTACGCCATACTGCGCAGTCGCCTTCACGATTTCAGGTTCTTTTGCCTGAAGGTAGTAGGAATGAACGAAGTAGACGTAAGTCTCTTCCGTGATTTCTTTAAACAGGCGGCCATCATTCTGAAGGTGAAGAGAATTCCATCCCATGTGAGGAATTTTAAGTCCAGGAGCCGGGGGAATCTTCACGATCTTACCTTTCAAAATTCCAAGTCCCTCCACTCCCGGAGTTTCGTCACTGGACTCAAAAAGGAGCTGCAGACCAAGGCAGATTCCAAGGAATGGTGTACCTTTATCTGTAATCTCTTTTATCACAGGTACAAGTCCAAATTTATTCAGATTATTCATTGCATCTCCAAAGCTTCCAACGCCTGGGAGAATTACTTTATCCGCATTCAATAGTACCTGGGGATCTCTGGAAACTACAGTTTCTTCTCCAAGGTAATGAAGGGCTTTTTCCACACTTTTTATATTGCCAGCGTCATAGTCGATAATTCCAATCATTCGGGCTCCTCCTGTTGTCTGTATTTCATCAGTACTGCACCTATTGTGTACAGCATTTTCTGTCATCATATGAATGTTTTTAATCAGCAAATACTGCATTCCCAAAGCACAATATTGCTGAACATCCACCACATTCTTACAGTATAACGCAAAAACAGGCGGTTGCAAAGAGCTAATTCCCTGCTGCCGCCTGTTTTGTTAGTTTGTATTGTCTTACCCGATTAGCACTGTTTTTTTTATGAAAAATTACAATTATCTTTCACCAGAATAACTAAAAATGTATTTCAGATTTCCTTCAGTGAAGATATTTTATCGCCTCATCCCAAAAGAATATCCGCACATTATTTACGATCCAGCGTAAACCAGAATTCCACCCCATTGTCAAAATTCTGCACGCCATACTGCTGGTTCATGCCTTCCATAATAGCCTTTACAATGGAAAGTCCGATTCCACTGCCGCCGTACTCTCTTGTACGGGCCTTGTCTACCTTGTAGAATTTATTCCACAGGTTCGGTAGGTCAGCCTCCGGGATTGGGGTTCCGGTATTGAATACAGTCACCTTCACTCTGTCTTCCTGTTTCTGGATCTTGATCTCCACGATTTTTTCACCATCCAGATGATGGAGGGCGTTGCTTACGTAATTGGTCACAACTTCTTCTGTCTTAAACTCGTCTGCCCATACATAAAGCGGCTCTGTCTCATTAAAGATCACCCTGGCTTCTTTTTGCTTAACCATGATATCCATAGTGGAAAGAACACCTTTGATCAACGCAGTCAAGTCAAAACGCTCCATAACTGCCGCATCTTTTCCAGATTCCAGCTGGTTCAGTGTGAGAAGGTTCTTAACCAGCTTGTTCATCTTGGACGCCTCGTCAATAATAACATCACAATAGAAATCCATGCTCTCCGGATCATCATTGATATTCTCTTTCAGACCCTCTGCATATCCCTGTACAAGAGCAATAGGGGTTTTCAGCTCATGGGAAACATTGTCCAGGAATTCCTTTCGCATTTCATCGATTTTTACTTTGTTTTCAATGTCTTTTTGCAGCTCATTATTGGCTGATTTCAGTTCGGAAATGGTGTGTTCCAGCTGGCTGGACATTTTGTTAAAATTATCACCAAGTACGTCGATCTCATTACCAGCTTTACTTTTATACCTTGCTTCAAAATCAAGATTTGTCATCTTGCCGGTCAGCTCTGTCAGCTCGGAAATTGGTCTGGTCAGCCTTCTGGTAACTGCCATGATACACATTCCACTTATAACAATAATGACAATTCCTACAAAGAAAAAGAATTTATTGGAGATATCTGCACTCTCACGGATACTTTCCAATGGACTTCTGATCAGGAAATAATTGCCGTTGTCAAATTTTCCCCAGCACTCCACATAATCCATTCCGACGAAGCGGTCATGTATCTGCTGAACCACACAGTCATCCGTTTCTTTCAGGATTTTTCCCGTACCATTGTCCGTATCAAGGTTGCTGGCATAGCCGAAGAACAGTTTGCTTCGCAGCTGATCCTCGTTTTCCGGCCAGCAAAGATATTTGGTGTTATCCTCATTGATCAGCACCCAGGTCAGATTGTTTCTGGAACTTGCCTGGACGATCTCAGATGGCAGATCTCCCTGCTCACTTTCCCCATCATCCTCCGTCATGGAATCTGCATCAATTTGACTTAAAACATCTTTTGCATCCAGAAGCGTGTCTGTCTTCTTGGATACATAATATCTCTCCAGGAAAACACCGTTGATCACAAACATGGTAAGAATGGACAGAAAAAGGAGTCCAATAAAGGTAAAGGTGATCTGGTGCTTTATGGAACGGATTTTCTTTGGCTTCTTCATCATTCTACCTCAAACTTATAGCCCATTCCCCACACGGTTTTGATGTATTCACCTTTGTCACCCATTTTGCTTCTCAGCTTTTTAACATGGGTGTCAATGGTTCTGGCATCTCCGAAGTAGTCGTAATTCCATACGGAGTTCAGGATTTTCTCCCTTGAAAGAGCGATTCCCTGATTTTCCAGGAAATAGGTGAGAAGTTCGAATTCTTTGAAGCTGAGATCCATAGGCTTCTCATCTACAGTTGCAAGGTGAGCGGCTTTATCGATCACAATGCCGCCTGCGCTGAGCACATCTTCGGCACCTGCCTGACCGGTACGGCGAAGGATGGCCTCTACTCTGGCTACCAGGATCTTCGGGCTGAATGGCTTGGATATGTACTCATCCACGCCAAGGTCAAAGCCGAGGAGCTCGTCTCTCTCATCCCCTTTTGCTGTCAGCATGATAATCGGCACTTTAGAATTCTTGCGCACCTCACGGCATACTTCCCAGCCATCCATCTTTGGCATCATTACGTCCAGGATGATCAGGGCAATATCTTTCTCTTTATAAAATATATCCATGGCTTCCTCGCCGTCTCCGGCTTCCAGAACCTGGAAATTCTTCTTTGTTAAAAAGTCTTTTACAAGCTTTCTCATTCGGCTTTCGTCGTCCACTACAAGGATTTTTAATGTATCCATATATCTCTTCCTCCTCATTTTGCCAGACAGGTTGTTTGGATATATTATGGAACTCTTGTCCTAATAAAACCAGCAACGTCCTGTTTTCATAACTATCTTCTGTAATTTTATAGTTATATTACCACGTGCTTATGATGATTTTGTGAACGTGAAACTTTATTTTCCTGCATTCACAAAATTTTCATATATGGTCAGAATTTTTGACTACAAAAAACAAGCGCCTGGTATAAAATTCAGCATTGTGTTCTCCACACATTCCCTACAGTCCCCGCTCATAAACATCATTCAGAGTGGCCTGGGCATGTTCCGACGCTTTCTTTTCCATAATTGCATTGCGGTCGCTTAAAATGGCAAGCATTTCATCTGCTACATCTTCCATTCTGGGACTTGTAACACGATAAAGATATCCTAGCATGCGCGTAGCAGTATAATCTGTAGTCATATATTTATATGCAATTTCCCGGCAAAATTCATCCGGGTAACCTTTTTCCTGTAAAGCTTTATAGAGTTCACGGGTACGGTCAGATGGCATTGAGATTGCTCCTTTCACTAGAGCATATTTGAAAATGGCTCTGGTTTTTGATTTCAATATTATACTATATTTCCCTCTGCTTTCACAACCTTTTCGCAGATGACTTTTTTGCTTTTTTGTGGTATTCTAAGAACAGTGGCAGAAATCAGACAGGCATCTGATTTCCAGAAGCGAGGTAAAACCGGGAGAGCTGGTTTTGCCCGCGTAAATATAATAGTTACTGGTCACGCTTCGGCCAGTAACAGATAACACATTTAGAAAGAGGGAATTTTCATGCGTCAGGAAAGTTTTAAAATGGAGCGTCCAGGACTGGTGAAGCCAGGTGACAAGATTCAGATCACAGAATATCAGTCTTACATGAACTACAGCTACATCATCGAACCAGCTGTTGCCATGTCCGGCTGTTATCCTAACTCACGGAGGATTAAGGCGAAAGAGGGCACTATTGTGAGTGTGGAAAAGGCTCCGCTTAGCGGGTATGTTGTGATTGCGGAATTTGAAGAATAATTTTACTCAATGTAGGACTCCTCTCGGAGTCCTGCAAGAATGCTATACGTATCTGTATATATATTCAAATGAATAATTCTTATCACATATGTACAATTTCTGCCCATTATCATATATGTCTTTGACAACCTTTCCATACGGCCGGATTCCGATTTCACTAATCGAAACTACCCATACTACCAAATGCATATTGGGGCAAACATGCATATTTTGGCAAACATGCGTACTCCACTCATGCACTCCGGAATGATGGGGCACTAAAACAACGCCTAACTTATTATAGTAATTTCCTATAATACATTCATTTTTCTTCTCATTTAAATTCATATCTCCGGTAATTAACGAATGGGCTCCCATTCCAGCATCCGCTCTGATTTTTCTTGTTAAGAATTCATATCCATTTATACCTACAATTTTAATTTTATCTATTAAAGGACCGTGCTCTAAAAAAATGCTTGTCTCGTTCAATTCAAAATTATGTTTTCTCATTGATGCATTATAAACAGCTCTAATATCCGATATGCCAATTCTATTATTTAACATATTTTGTATATTAGCACTATTTATCCCTTTCCTATATAAACGCGCTCTTATATCATTCACAACAGCTGCTGAATTTCCCTTATTCTGAAATATGTTAAATTCCCACAGTCCGTCCCCTATAGTAAAACTTGTCTGTTCCTCAACAACATTTATATTCTCAATATTTTCCAATATCCCCAAATTCAAAAATTGATTAACAATATCTTGGTAACTCCGATAATTTCCTGTGCTGAATGCCCACCTCATCTCCACAAATATTTTCTCATCATTATCCAAATAAGGAATATATATTTTCTTAACTTTAAATCCTGCTTTGCATAATTTTCCTACGCCGTCCATGTGGTCTGCATGTAAATGCGACAAAATCAAATAATCAATCACTTTATTCCCATAAAAGTTTTCTAATTCCTTCATATCGCATTTTCTATTTATGTCATACAATAAATGTACATCATTCACACCACTCACGTCACCAATTTTAAACGCATACGTCAGACCATGCCCAACTGGAAAAAACTTTCCCCTAATGTCCATTTTCCCTACCTCCGACCAATTATTCATTAAATCATCATCTGCCGCTTCCGGTGAATACATAAAACGTTTTAAGTCTATTCCACTTATTTTGTTATATAATTCCATTGACAATATTTTGCAACCGCTTTTATTTCTAAACCAAACAAGACATGTTTATCTTACCACATTTCTGAGGAAATTACTTCTGATATTTCTAAAAAATGGAGAGCAATCTGAAAAAAAGGATTTTCTAATGAACTATTTTTCTCCATATATTCTACATCTTTATTTCTAATTTATTAGAAATAAAGCTTTCTAAATTACTCTCCTCTTCATCTTTTCTTTTATCAACCCACTTCTCCATAACATCCAACAGCTTTGTTTTCGTAAGAGCATCTCTGCAACTTCCTAAGTACTGTACCATAATTTCCTTAGCAGATTTTTCATTATGTACTGATCTGCAATAATTGTAATACATTAATATATTTTTTAATCTATCTCTTATACGCAATATCTGTAATATTCTATTTTCAGATAAATTAAAATCATCTGCATTGTAATTACAATCCAGCCACACCAAGATTGGTATAAATCGTTCAATAAATATGTCAATTAAGGAATTATCCATCTCATACGGATCTGATATTTTAATTTTTTTTATTATTCCCATGATATTCGATAAAAAATTTTTATCGGATATTATGTCAGAAACAACAGGATAAATATATATTTTATTAAACCTTTCTTTCTCGATACCTGCCAAAATAGAAATAAAATCACTTTGAATGTAATATTCCTTTACTATTCGGCTAATTAAACTCTCTTGGTCTTTATCACACAAAGTTGTTGTATAAAAAGCAGCAAAATACGATTGAAGGGATCTATGTAAAAACGCAAATACCGTTCCCTCTTGTACCAACAAACAAACTCTGTTTGTCAAATCCTGAATAAAATTATTCGTCTCGTTTAATGGAAGTGCATCTGAATAATTAAGCTTTTTTACCCCACGCCTTATCAAATCAGTCAATTCTTCCGTAGTAAACTCATATTGCTGACTAAAAAAGGTATGAAAACAAATATAGGAAAACAACGTTTTAAATTTATTGTATCCCAATTTTTCACATAACAATCTTAATTCACACCCTTCAGCCTTTGCCAACTCATGTTTAGAATATAGTACATCAAAAACATTAGTATAGTAATCAGCCAAATTATCCATTAGCATGTCGTCCAAACGATCCAGAAATGTGATATACATAATCGACAAAAGCAATGGAGTTGACAAAAAATTTTTGTGTTCTGCCCATAGATATTCTCTAAGCACCTTTTTAAATTTTTCAGTTTTTTCTATATCATCTGCATTTCCAATTTTGGTTACTAATGAACAAGCATTATTCAAATTTAACCCTGCAATATCGAAAAAAGTAAACGATTTTAATTCCGCAAAAGACTCCCCACAGTATCCCGTCTTAGAATGAGGATTCTGCTCGATTACATTTCGAGAAGTAATTACATATCTATTATTTGAATATTTCATATAAATCTGTTCGATTTCTCGCGCACTGTCTCG
>OLOR01002631.1_pt1 | contig 13741 bp, 17 predicted proteins | sample 1672521 | NCBI WGS metagenome assembly OLOR01 (sample SAMEA3136695, study PRJEB25190) | human gut metagenome | biome: human gut; feature: human-associated habitat; material: faeces | place: Austria | collected 2013
GACCACTACACAAGTACAAGTGGTTATCGGTACAGCACCGATACATATGTTAGACAATCCGTCAGAGGCGGTTAATAAGCCTATACTTTGCGAAAGCAAAGAGGATTGCTATAAAAAGATTGGTTATTCAACCGATTTTTCAAAGTACACATTGTGTCAATCAATGTTTGCATCGTTCTTTAAAATAGGAGTTGCACCTGTTGTGTTTATAAATGTCTTAGACCCGGAAAAGCACAACAAAGAAGTAACGGACAAAGAATTTGTTGTACAGGATAATTCGATTTTGATTGACGATGCAGTTATTTTGTCAACGTTAAAATTAACGGCGGCAAGCAATACAATTTCTCACGAAGATTATGTGACCGAGTGGGTAGATGAAAAGCTATCGATTATTTTCAAGAATAAAATCGAGGGCAATGTTACGGCAACATACAAGAGCATTGCACCCGAAAAGGTTACAGAAAATGATATTATCGGTTCATATGATACTGAAACGGGAGTAAGAACGGGTACAGAGTTAATTAAAATGGTGTATCCGATGTATGGCGTAATTCCGTTTGTGCTTATTGCACCGGGTTGGACAGAAACAGATACCGTTGGTGCGGTTTTAGAACAGAAAACCGAAGAAATCAACGGCTGTTTCAAAGGCATTACCATTATAGATTTGGACAGTCAAACAAGCAAAACACGTTCAGCAGTTATAAAAGATAAACAAGCACGAACAGTAAATACCAACACAATAGCCGTTTATCCAAAGATAAAAAAGGACGGATATGTATTATCATATTCTGCGTGGTTGGCTGCAATTATAATGAAACAGGCAACGGAAAATGAAGGCGTTTTCTGCAAGTCACCATCTAATATCAATATTGATATTGACGATTGTATCACCGCAGACGGTACAAGAGTTTTGTATGATGGCGAAGATGGAAACGAATTGAACGGTGAGGGTATTGTAACAATCATTGCCCGAAACGGTTGGTATACATGGGGTAATAATACGGCGGTATATCCCGAAATTACCGACACTAAAAGCCGTTGGATAATGGCACGTTTGGCATTTGCATTTGTTGAAAATGAATTTATAATGTCAAAAATTCAGACCATAGATACAGAATTGTCACCGAAAAACATTGAAAACGCAGTAACCGAAGAAAATATCAGACTTGCTGCATTAACGGCAGGCGGATATATTTTGGGCGGTAAAATGTTATACGACAAGGCAGATAATTCAAATGAGTCTATCCTAAACGGACAGTTTAAATTCAGAACGCAAATTGCTACAAACATTCCGACAGAATTTATAGAAAATACGTTTGAATTTGATGCGGAAACCGTGCAAAACGCAATATTAGGAGGTGAGCAGTAATGGCAACAACAACCATTCCAACACAAATTATTGATTTCAATATATATAATGCCCCAAACAAATTGATAGGTGCAGGTGATGAAGTTACATTACCTAAAATCGTAAGTAAAACATATACGGCGGCATTGGCAGGAGGCGATATTGACCTGCCGGGTTTAACTACGGAAAATATGGAAATGGAAGTACCGTTTAATGTCTTTGACAAAGAGGCGGCAAGCACAATGAGCATTTCCAAGGTAAATACTTTAATAATTCGTAGTTGTCAGCAGAAAGCGGATACAAAGACACATAATCTGTCTTATGACGGATTAAAATTGACTATTCGTGGTTTTACAAAAGAAGTTGATTTAGGAACATTAAAACGTTCCGACAAGATGGACAGTAAAATCACAATGACACTAACATACATAAAAATTGAGGATAGTTCAACGGTATTTCTCGAGATTGACAAATTCAATGGGACGTTTATCGTTAATGGTAAAGATGTCAGAGAGGGAATAAACAAGTACCTATAATGATGCAACGATTGCGGAGGCTACTATGGGAAAAGAATTAGAATTGGCGATTAAAATCGGCGGTAAAATTGATAAGTCGTTAGGTTCGGCAATCAACGCCGCCCAAAGTCAATTAAATACCATAAACAAGAGTTTAAACGGAGCAGGAATGGCGATAGCCGCAGGAGTGGCAACGGTAACGACCAAATTAGTAGTAGACAGTGTTAATACATATAAAGATTATCAATCAGCATTAAACAGTGCGGCGGCAACGGCAGGTGTAGAACGTAGTACAGCGGAATACGAAGCTATGGATAAGGCGGCACGAGAGGCAGGGCGTACAACCGTGAAAACGGCACAAGAAAGTGCAAATGCACTTGAATATATGGCACTTGCCGGGTGGAGTGTTGAAGATAGCACAAAGGCTTTAATGCCTGTATTAAAACTATCTGCTGCAACAGGAGCCGACCTTGCGACTACTTCCGATTTGGTTACTGACAGTATGGCAAACCTCGGTTTGGGTATTGGAGATTTAAACCATTATCTTGATGTGTCAGCGACTGCGAACAATAAGTCAAATCAAACTGCTATGCAGTTACAAGAGGCGTATTTAGGTGTTGGTGGTGTACTAAAAAATCTAAATTCACCGATTGAGGAAAGTGCTGCGGTTTTGGGTGTATTGGCAAACAGAGGTACAAAGGGCAGTGAAGCAGGTACGGCGTTAAATGCAATTCTTGTTAATATGCAAAAACAAAGTGGTGATGCGTATGAAGCTATGTCAAAACTTGGTGTGTCAATGTATGACAGTAGCGGCAAAGCACGTTCAATTCTTGATGTATTCCAAGAAATATCAGATAAAACATCAGGAATGACAGAAGAAAATCGAAATTTGATGTATCAAATGATAGGTGGCAAATCGCACTTGGACAGTTTTGCTAAAATTATGCAAGGTTTTACCACAGATACGGCAGACGGGCAAAAAGAAGTATACTCACTTGTAAATGCCTTTAAAGATTGTGACGGAGCATTAGACAAGCTATACGGTATAAAAACCGATACGCTTGAAGGTTCGTTAGCAACATTAAACAGTGCATATGATGATATGAAAATATCAATAGGTGAGTCAATCGCTCCAATACTGAAAAATTCAGTTGAGAATTTAACGGCGAAAATACCCGATATTCAAAATATTATCATAAATTCATTAGAGAAAATCATACCTGCGGCATCTAAAGTATTAGATTACGTTATTGATAATGCTGATAATATTATTTTAACAATAAAAAATATTGCCAAAGCGTTTGTGGGTTTTAAAATCGCAAGCGGAACAATTAGAGGTATCAATGATATTATAACAGGTATTGCAGGTTCGTTTGCGGCAGCCGTTGGACCTGCAACATTAGCGGCGGCGGCAATCGTTGGATTTGCAGCAGCAGTAAACGCAATATATGAGCATAAAAGGAATTATGCAAACGGTATGAATGAGGCGGCAGACGGCATAGAAAAAGCATCTAATGCACTTGTAAAATATAACGACATAGCGGCGGAAGTTCCTCAACTAAGAGAAGTTATAAGCAATCCCGAAAGTTCAACGCAAGATGTAGAAAATGCAAAATCACGTTTGCAGGAAATTGCGGATTTATTATCCAAAGAATACAATTTGACTATCAATGCAGATACTTCATCTCTTGAAAATGCGGTTAATATGGCACAACAACTAAGTCGTACAGAATTGATAAATGACAGTAGCAAATTAATCAATACGGCAACTAAAGGTGCATCGAAATACAAAGAAGATGTTTCAAGTATGCCGGGACTTATAAATCAGCAAAAAGCATTGCAAGACCAAAAAAGTCTGTATCAAAGTTTGCAAGCAGAGGCAGGAACATATTATACGGCATTTTCGCAAGGTCAAACATCACAACAACAATACATCGATAAAATGAATGAACTTTATAATACCGCTCGTGCAGCAGGTATAGAGTTTCACGATTTAGGAGATGAGTTGACAGTTTATAACGCCCTCGGTTTTCGAGAGCAATTAAGCGGAGGTTTCTTGAAAGTTGATAAAGAACTTACCGAAGTTAATGATGAACTGGCTACTGCGAATAGTAACATAACCGAATTTGACGAAAGCACAAAAAAAGCAGGAGATTATCTTGCACAAGCACTTGCAAATGATGTAGTCAATAAAAATGCTTTTGGTAGCGAGTCAGACGTGAAAATGCTTGAACAACTTGGTGAACAAATGGTTATAGCAGGTAAAAATACTGATGCAGTAGCAACTCAATTTGCTGCGGCAAAAGCAGGTTATACCGATTTTGAAAAAGCTGTCGGCGAAGGTAAAGCTGCGGAAATGGCACAGAATTTTCTAAATTATAAAACCGCAATAGGTGACACTGCTGAAAGTGCTGTTCAAGGTGCTGCATTAATTCAAAACGGTTTTGAAAATGTATCACAGGCAACAGCCAACGGAAATGATGCAGTATTAGCCGTTATAAATAATATGAAGTCTATCGGTGACGTACAGGGACTATTTGACGGATTGGATAATAACGGTGTTGCAGCCAAACTAACGGATATGGCACACGCCATGAGTCTAATACCGGAAAACAAATCTATTTCGATAGATGCGAGCGGCAATTTCCAAGTCATTCAAGAGGCGGAAAATCAAATTGCAAGTTTGCAGTCACAGGGAAATGTAAATGTTTCTGTAAATGCGAACGGTGATTTATCGGTTATTAATACGGCAACGAATGATGCGGAAACTCTAAGTGCCATTGGAGCGGTATCGTTGCAGGTAAATGCAAGCGGTAATATTGATGTACTTGATAATGCACAGCAGAAACTTGCAACGGTTGACTCTAAGACTGGTCAAGTAACGTTAGGTGCAAATGATAATGCAACACCAACAATTCAGAATGTACAGAATTTGGCGAATACATTCGGTGCAATGCAAGTTAAACCGACATTATCAGCAACAGATAACGCAACTTCAACAATAAACAGTGTATCTCAAAAGTTATCTGCTCTGGACGGTAAAAAGGCAACTACAACGATTGTAACGAAATATAAAACGACCGGAACACCGCCGGGACACAGTGCGAGAGGTGCAAACAGTTGGCGAGGCGGTTTGACGTATGTCAACGACCAAATGGTTAATGACCCGAGAGAAGTTATTGAATACAGAGGTATGCGATATTGGTACGAGGGTGAAAACGTACTTGCTAATGTGCCGAAGGGTGCAAGAATATATACGGCGGCGGAAAGTAAAGCATTTATTGACGGTTCACACCGCAACGGCTTGGATAGAGTTCCGTTTGACGGATATATTGCAGAATTGCATAAAGATGAGCGTGTGCTTACGGCTGACGAGGCAGAGAATTACAGTGAAAACGGTTTATTCTCACAGGCGGTTGAACGTGTTAAGGCATATATGGGTGAAAGTAAATCTGACGGCGGCGGAAATAATTCATCAGATGACGGTAGACAGATAATTTTTTCACCACATATTGAAATTAGCGGCAACGGCGATAAAGAAACTGTTATGCAAGGAGTACGAATGACATTTTCAGAGTTCTGTTCAATGATGGAAGAATATGAACGGGACAGACGAAGAAAACAATTCTAAATGAAAGAGGTGGCAATCATGAACGGATATTATACAGGAAAAATATCAAGTATTGATAAACAAAACGGAAAGGTCAAGGTGACATTTCCGCAAGAAAGTGATGTAGTATCTTCGTGGTTGCCACTACTTGCATTTGAATATAATATGCCGGATATTGGCGATTTTGTTGCGGTTATTTTAGACGAAAATGATAACGGAATTTGCTTGGGGAAAATATATTCCAACAGTCAAAAACCATTTTCAACTGAAAAATATGCAAAGAAGATTGGAAATGTATCTATAATTCAAAAAAATAATGATTTTTCAATTAGATTTGATAATGACAGTTATATAAATTATAGCAACGGAACAATTACCATAAAGGCTAAGAACGTTAAAATCGTACAGGACGAGGAATAAAAAATGATAAAGGTAAGAGATGTTACAATAAGTGATTTGCTACCATACACAATGAAAACACCGAAAAATATCGCATTATCCAAAGCATTTGGTGAAATGACAAGATATTTATATGATACTCTGCAATCTGTTGTATTTTGGGCGGATATTAATTCGGCAAGTGATATGTTATTAAATTCAATGGCGGCGGAAATTGATTGCCCGTTTTATGAAAACGGTATGAGCATTGAACAAAAACGAGAATTAATTGCGGTGAGTGATATATATAACAGTCGAACGGGAACAACATCGGCTGTTGATAAATTAATTGCCGCTGCATTTAAAAACGGAAATATTCAAGAATGGTATGAATACGGCGGAAATCCGTATTGTTTTAAAATCAATATGGATAGCAGTTCGAGTAAATCCGAAATGAATGATTTTAACTATTTTTTTTCAATGCTGCGGAAGATAAAAAATGCACGTTCAAAGTTGGAAGTAATAAATATATCAAAAGATTTACCTACTTCTGATTTGTACAGTGCCGGTGTCATTACATACATTTGTGAAGATGTTACCGTCAAAGCTGATACTACATCTGAAAATGCTATTGCATATTCAGTAGCTAATATTGGCATATATATTTCGGACGTTGAGCAAGGACGAAAATATCCGGCACAAAGATATAATACATATGACGATATTAAAAATCTTACAAATGAGCAGATAAAGGACAAAACATTTGCAGAGTTACTATATAAGGAGGATTAATTAACATGGCTAATATACCGACAATAGATACCGTAAAATTAACGACGAAAGGTTTGCGACTGCTGGCAAAAGTACAATCGGGAGCAACAATGTATTTTGTGAGAGCGGCAATCGGTGACGGATTTATGCAAGACGGGCAAGATGTCGCTGATTTGACAGAAATGCTTCACGAAGTACCATCACACCAAACAGGAACAACCGCATCATCAGCTACTGTTGATTTGACGAAAGCAGTGGTTGAAAAAGACGGAACTGTTTCAGTGCGTGTGAAAATAAAAAACGGTGATACCGCATTTTATATGCGTGAATTAGGTATTATCGCAAAGGACCCTGACGAGGGAGAAATATTGTACGCATATATTAATTTTGGTGATGGTGCGAGTGCTATGCCGGCATTTGACGGAAGTACATATATTGTGCGAAATATTCAAATGTCTTTTATTGTTTCAAATGCTGCAAACGTTGAGGCAAATATAACATTAGCTGCGGAAGTGTCGTATGACGATTTTATGGCACATAAAAATGCAAATGTTTTAGACCACCCGGACGGTTGTGTTACCACAGAAAAACTTGCTGATAGTTCAGTTACGGGTATAAAAATCAAAGATAGTGCGATAACATTGGCAAAATTAAATAATGATATTCACACAAAATTTGATGGATTGGAAAAAGCAATTCAAAAAATCAATTCAACCAAAAAAATTGATTTGGAATATTCGATAGGTCAGGGACATGATGGTTATATTATCGTGGTAAAACCTAAAGTGAATTATATCGCAAGAAAAGATGTATCAGGTATTGCAACATATCCTTTGCAATCAATAGATAAATGCTATATGTATATATGTTATAACTATGACAGCGACAGTATATCGTTGGTATGCTTTACAACGGTGTCAGGCAGAGGACCACAACCACCGGACAATGATATTTTTTCTGCTGAAATTTCGTCAAGTTCAGACTGTGGCAATTTTGAATATCACAGATTAATTCAAAAAGATGATAACGGTGATATAGTAGCTGTAATGTGAGGTGATTGGCATGGCAACGACAACAGAAAAGGGATTTAAAATTCCGGGATATGCCGACAAGGCAGACGACCCCGGAATGGTAAAAGACAATGTGAAAACTGCGGAAGAACACCTAAAAGCCATTTCAAAATCAATGTCAGACATATCATCCAATATTAATTCATTAGACAGTACACTGCAAATAATGAATACACAATTAGGTACTATGTCAGATATGTTAGATGAATTAAATGGCGTGGCGGAGGAAACATCATGACGATTTGCGAAAAATTCAAATTAATGATGGCATCATTTGCGGACATCAAGGCGGCTATCGCTGAAAAGGGTGGTACTGTTACCGGAGGATATGCCGATTATGCTAAAAATATCCGAAATTTATATTCTAATGATATATACACATCACAGTATCAATATCCGACTGAAAAACCACCGATTATGCAGTATTTAATCAATTTGTATAATCGCATAACATTCTGCTATGCGGTCAAACAGGAAATACGGCAAGCAATTATAGACGGTGGTGTTGATGTTCCTGATGATACACCGTTTTCAGAATATGGTGATAAAATCCGTCAAATACAGCGTTTTGAGATTACGACAAGTAATTTGTATTTGGGCGAATATAAGACTGAATGTAGAGGGCAATTAACTGCACAGGGCGGAAGTCCACCGTACTCTTGGAAACAAACTTGGGGTTCCAATATTCCCGGTATCACAATGACATCAGACGGAACTATATCAGGAACACCAATGCAAACAGGCGGCTATAATTGGGGTGTTCAAGTGACCGATAGCAACGGAAAAACACTGTCCAAAGATATTTCAATCAGTGTCAGACCTAAAACGTTGAATTTCAAGCAGACTGGAGAACGTTCATTTTTATATGACGGCCAACCGCATACAATCACGGCAGAATGTATTAATGACAGTGATGTTGAATTTGAAATTTATTTCAACGATAACGGCAGTGATGTTTTGAGCATGACAAAATGCGGTTCAAACAGAGGATATGTACGAATTACATCGGCGGATAAGTCGTGTTACAGAATAGGTGAATGTGATTTGTATATGTCAATATCAGCAAATGCTGTTAATGTAACATCAGATAAAGTCCAATCGGTAAAATACGACGGACAGCCACATAGTTTCAATGTTGAATTGTCAAAACAATGTGACGTGAATGTGAAATATAAAACGTATTCTGCGAATGATGATACATTCAATGTGAACGAGGATGAATATACAACGGTTTCACCCACCGAGATTGGGAAATATCGTGTATATATATCGTCATCATCATACGGATATATCATTCGTGACACATATGCAGGATACAATAAATATTTCGGCATTTTGAATATTACGGAGGGGGTAGCATGAGCAGATATTTTAAATTTGTATGGGTTGGTATGTTTCTATGCCCTGCACCGATATATTGGGTGATGTTGGGATTGGTTATCATTATTTTTGCAATAGGATTAATTGCGAATAGAATGGTTGATGATACGTATTGCGAAGCAGAACAACAGTATAAAATCACTGTCGGTTATATTATTGAAAACGGTAAATCAGTACCGTATAAAATATTTTATACGGACGAGCAAACCAACAAACGCACAGAAATTCCGGCTAAAAATGTGACAATTCAGCATATTAGCGATAGCATTTATGAAATTTATGTCCGTATCAAACGACAGGACGGTGACGGCTATGATTATGCCATAGCGAAATTGAAAAAATGTTCAGATACGGAGTATAGAACAGTCAAAGTTGAGGTCGGAAGGGAAGTGATATAATGCGTAAAGGCAGTACAATAGCGGCAGTGGTAAGTAGCATATTCCCGACAGTATTATTTATATTATTGGGTTTGAAAGCTGACTGCACCGCAGTGTATTTTATTGGTTGCATTGCATTTTCAATTATTGATTTTATCAATATGTCTGCGGTTTGTGCCTACAAAGAACGACAGTTGAAATATAAAAGCAGTGAGGTGCGGAAGAAATGCAAAAAATCATAAATAGACTGAAAAAAATGGGGTTATCGGCTACACAGATAATATTTAATCTGGTTACATCGGGATTGATATGTTGTACTACGGTATCAGGACATAGTATGATGCCGACAGTGCATGACGGTGACAGGTTACTGTATAATCCGTTTTTCAAAAATGTTGAACGTGGTGATATTGTAGTTATTTCGCATGGCGGTGATATGTTGATTAAACGTGTTATTGCTATTGGCGGCGACCATTTGACGATTAGCACATATGGCAGTGTAGCGATAAATGGCATATGGCAGAACGAAACATACATAAATTCGCAAACATCAAGTGAAAGCATTGATATTATAATCCCTAATGGTGAATTATGGATTATGGGTGATAATCGTGGACATAGTACAGACAGTCGCCATTTTGGAACGGTGGAACTGGGTGACGTTTTGGGTGTAGTAATTTTGAAAAAACATAAAGATTTGGAGGATTAGATTATGGATAAGATTTTTGTTAAGATTAATTTGTTATGGGCGACAGTGTTGACGTTTTTAACGTCTGCGTTCGGAGCATACTGGTACATATTTGCGGCTTTTATGGTGCTGAATGTGGTTGACTTCTTCACCGGAGTTGAAAAGGCGAAATATTCAAACACAGAAAATAGCAATAAAGGTGCAAAAGGGGTTATAAAGAAATTAGGTTATTGGATTGTAATATTTATAGCCTTTTTCATGTCATACACTTTCAAAGATATAGGCAATATTATTGGTATTGATTTAGGAATATCCGCATTTATAGGTTGGTTTGTATTGGCTACATTTATAATCAATGAAATACGTTCAATAATTGAAAATCTGATAGAAATAGGCGTAGATGTTCCGAAGTTTTTAACAAAAGGCTTGGAAGTTGCAAGTAAAAAGCTTGATGATATGACAGATGAGGGGGATAAGAATGAGGACAATAAATGATGATTTCCCGATAAAGCAGTTCAATGGTATTGACATCAATACATCAACACTATCTTCGCCGGCAAACTATTACACATACAGTAGCCGTGTAGTGAAATTCATTGTAATTCATTACACAGGAAATACAAAGGATACTGCGAAAGCAAATGCGACATATTTTCATAATGGTTCACGGGGTTCATCGGCACATTTGTTTACTGATGATGATAGTTGCTATCAATCAGTCGCATTAAATAATGCCGCATGGGCGGTGGGCGGCACAAAGGTATATAAACATGCTGAGTGTCGCAACATAAACAGCATATCCATTGAAATGTGTTGTAGTGGTAATTCTATTGTGTCAGAAAAAACAATCAACAATACAGCCTATTTGTGTGCTGAATTGTGTAAATACATAGGTATTACGGCAGATACAGTTGACATATTTGTTTTGCGCCACTATGACGTGTGGGACAAACAGTGTCCGGAACAGTGGGCGACCGAAAACAATTCAGGATGGATTGCATTCAAAGAAAAAGTAAAAGAGGTTTTACGAAACGAGGAGGGACTGACAATGGAGCAGTACAATGAATTAAAAAATCTAATAGAGAAACAGGCGGCGGCTATTTCAGCACTACAAATAGAAAACAAGGAGTTAAAAGCCGTAGTGCAAAGTACAATGGTGTATGACTATAACGATGGCAACATGCCATCGTGGGCGCGTCCTGCGGTGCAGGCGGCTATGGACTGTGGTGCGGTACAAGGTGATGAACAGGGCAGACTGGGTTTGTCCTACAAAGACCTAAGGGCAATTTGTAGGGAATACCGTTGCGGACTGTACAATAAATAGGACATATAAAAATAGGTGGCTACGTGCCACCTATTTTTTTATTTGTTTTCGTCTGCAATTCTGTTGATTGCTTCAACCAACAATTTCTCCGCCCACGCAGGCGGTTTTCTATCGCCATTCTCCCAATGCGACAATGTGCGTAATGGGACTTCAAAACGCTCTGACAATTCTGCCTGCGACAATCCTGCCGCAAGGCGAGCCTCTTTAATTTTATTCATTTTTTCAACACTCCTTCGCAGTGTCAATGGATTGCTTTCTGTATATGTTACGCAACAACGGTTCGCCGTCGCTACCAGTTCCTACAACATCACCCCATACACGGAATACGGGGCGACTGCTGAATGATATGCTCCCAAAAACCTGTATATCATTTTCAGGTATTATTTCATATTTTCCATCTGGGTAAAACAAAGCATTATATACAGACACACCGTCTTCATAGAACTCATCACGATAGTTGTATGATTTTTCATCTTCAGGAACATCTCCAAACCGTATGAACCCTTTCTCACCTGTTTTTCGTCTTGCCGCGATACTTTGTTCTACTCGTTCTTTTGCTTTCGCGGTTTCTATATGTAGTGCGTCTATTACGGGTTCATTTTCTACATTGTTTCTTATTTCGCAGGAAAATCCTTTTTCCTCTAATTCTTTGACGATTTTCTCAGCAACATTTTTGATGTCGCCGTCAATCTCCCACTTCATATCGGGAAGATTGTTTGCAACAGTGTGAGCGGCGTAGTATCCGTTTTCCCCATGCCAAGTTTCTCTGCCGAATGTACTGACACATACCTTAGGTTCATACCCACCAAGTGAATTTTTTTAAAGTTCTGTTTTCATAAAAATCTTCCTTTCGGTATACCCCCGCCATTGGAATGACGGGGGATAAGTTTGATTAATCTTCGATTTCTTTTGCAACGAAATCGAAGTAATATTCAACAACTTCATCATCGTCATTATATATCAAAATTGACTCATCTTTTAGGTTTACTTCGGCATACATACCGTTTGTATCATTTATATTATCAGCTAAATAATATAACGCATTAACGATTGCTTCTTTTTCATTTTCGGCTTCGACATCACCGTCTACGATATTGTATGAAATATGTTCGTATGGCTCTTCACCTGCGTATTGTCTTGCATTTTGTACACAATTTTCAACTTGAAATCTTTTCATTGTTTTGTCCTCCTAAAAATTATTATCTCTGTTTCTTTTTTTGAGGTTTCCCTCATTTCTTGTCTTTATTATACGCCCATTGGGCGTAAATGTCAAGTCTTTTTTCAAAAAAAATTTAAAAAATTTTTTATTTTTTTCATAAATAGCAATGTAATTATGCACAAAAATTTAATTATATTTTGGTATAAAAATATATAGTCGTATCTATTATAATGTGATATACTAAAATAAAAAAAGGAGTGGATATAATGGCATATTCAGAGGCAAAGAAAAAAGCAACAATAAAATATCAAAAAAAAACATATGATAGAATTGAATTAAAAGTGAAGAAAGGTGAAAAAGAAAAGATAAAAGCAAGAGCAGCAGAGTTAGGGATTAGCGTAAATACATATATGATAGAATTGATAAAAAAAGATTTGGAAGAAACATAAAATATATAGTCGTATCTATACAAAATGTACAGATTTTTGATGATATATTTGTAAATAATACCTATTGATATATAGTCGTATCTATATTATAATATAATCAAGAGGTGAGGAAAACCAAACCCATACCAAACGGCGGAGGGTAAGAGGAAACCGTAAGGGGAAAGGAGAACACAATGGAAGAAATGGCAGTATTTAAAGGATATTTAAGAAGCCTAATGCGTCAGTTGAAGCTATTAAAAAAGGCAATCAATACAAAAGATTTTGAACAGGCTGAACAATTAATTGATGAATTAATTGAAGATACTCAAAATAATATTGAGGATTAAAAAATAACCTCACTATAAAGCGAGGTTATCAAAGTGCTTGAATAGCGGGACTTACCCCCGCTATTATTTTTTTATTATAACATATGTATATCATAAAAGCAATATTTAATATTATTGTTGTATAGTAAATATTTGATATGCAATATTTTTGTACATATATAGTTGCAAAAATTCGGATATTAATAAATATGGTGTACCACGTCGGAATGGACTACGCTCCATTCCGATTTTTGTATTAAGAAAACCCCCAGATAGTCTGGGGGTTCAGTGTAGCTTTAGCGATGAAAAATAAAAACTCCTTTTGATATAATATTATTGCGACTGCCAGAAGCAATAATATTTATAT
>OLOR01002632.1_pt1 | contig 13738 bp, 11 predicted proteins | sample 1672521 | NCBI WGS metagenome assembly OLOR01 (sample SAMEA3136695, study PRJEB25190) | human gut metagenome | biome: human gut; feature: human-associated habitat; material: faeces | place: Austria | collected 2013
GGGCCTGATTCTTTTTCGTTGTATGTATCAGATGTTCTGCTTCATTGAAACGTTTTTTCGCTTCCAAAATCCCTTCTAGCTCTTCCCATACCTGTGCGTAAATATCTGTCAGATAACTGACAGCAGACCTGTAGATATCCAGTGTCTGACGAATCGGGATATTCTGTTTCCGTAATTCTACGCCATAGCTGGATGTGATTTTCATATCTGCTTCTTAACCTTTCTGTCTTATACTTATATAAATAAGTCCTATTTGTTCTGGCGTTTTCTATTATACTCCTTATTTAGTCCAATAAAACTCCCTCTATTTATATTTTTTGGAAAAAAATGTGCAGGCTTTTTTATTTTTTACATTATATCATACTACACAAAAAAGCAACAAAAAAAACTATTTTATTGGATATTATGCCCTGTATTATCAGCTTTTGATGATATATACTTACCGGAACATTACAGAGTAGTTTTCCATAATAAAATATCCCGGCTAAGTTGCAAACAGAAAAGTCTTGCACTTGCCAGGATATTTTTCTATCTTTGATTTTTTGCCATCCGATTTCGCATATTACTTTATCAGGTCCAGATATTCCTGGAAAAACTTCTTCAGATATTTTGATATGATATTCTGAATCTCTTCTTTACTGTCTCCCGAGATGATCTCCTCAAGTGTTTTTTCATCCAGAAAAAGATTGCTCAGATATCCCAGGATCTCGCTATTAATATCAATATTTTCATCCTCCGGGATCATCATTACGAAAATAATCTTTATTTCTTTGAAATGCTCATCTGTAAAGTGATCTTCCTGCTTTGGAAGACAGATTGCCAGGGTCGGGCGAATCACGCCCTGACTTCTTGAATGCAGAAGTGCAAATCCGAATTCCGCAAAAATCTGAGATGCAATCCGTTCCCTGTTCTGAATATCTCTTATGATGATCTCCTTGCGGTCCTGATAAGGTGAAAGTCTATCTCCAATCACTTCCAGAAGACTGTCAAAGGAAATATCTGCCCTGACATGAAAGATGTCCAGATATTTTATAACCGCATTGATCTGTGCTGTGACCAGATTGATTTTCTCTAGCTGCTGAGAAAATGTATCCTGTTCCTGACTTTTTTCCGGCATCCGTTCATATTGATATATCAGTTTATGAATTGCCTCCATATCCTCTTCATTCAGAAACGGATTTACAAACACAGTTGGGATTTCTGTCTTTTCCATCTGGATACTCGACACAAAAAAGTCTGTTTTTGCTGTGATATACGGCGTTATATCTCTTTTTCCATAGACGCTGATCTGAACTCTGTCCCGAAATGCCTGCTTCAGTCTGCTGGACATCAGTCGGGAGATTCCGATTCCACTGGCACAGACCACTCCTACATAAACGGGACGCAGCTTTTCCCGCTGACTTTCCAGTCGTACCTTTGCCGCGCCAAAATGTATTGCCAGAAAACCAATCTCATCCTCAGGAATTTCTCTGTTCAGATATTTTTCCAGAACTTTCGATGCCGCTACACATCTCTGATATACCTCTTTGTACTCCTGTTTCACAGTATCAAGAACCGGATTGTTGATCTTCATATGATATAGCATGCGAATGATCGTTGGCTGAAGATGAGCCAGAAGACCCTGTATAAATTCATTGTCCTGCTTATAAAGCCATGCATCCTTAGAATCAAAAACATCAATCATTTCATTGACGAGCCGAATCATCTTCTTTCCGGATTCTTCATGCTCATTTCTGTTATTCCACTGGATTTTTTCGTGTTTTGCACCTTTCAAATGAAGATAAATATAAACGGTCTCCACCTTTGGAATCTCAATTTCAAATTTTCTCTCCAGGCTCCTCGTCAGTTCTTCTGCCAGTATGTAATCTTCGTCCCGTACTATTTCTTCCAGTTCATCACTTTCCTCTATGATCTCACCTTTAAGAATGCGGTTCACCGCAATGGTAACATGAATGATCAGTCCGGTAAAAGCGGATTCTGTCAGTTTTTTCAGCATTTTTTCTTCATATTCCGCAATACATTCGATCACCTGTTTCAGGATATCCTGATTGAAGATATTCTTTATATTTTCTCCATTTATCTGTCCGGCAAAATCCGGAATGTCTTCATTTTCATAAACTTCTTTCAAAAAATCTGTATTGATATTCTCCTCGATAAATACTCTGATCGCTCTTCTGTAATCTGTTTCTTCTCCCTGAACCTCAATTCCGCTGCCTGCTCTTCTTATAACTCTGATTCCATATTGTTCAAACCAGCTTTCAACAGCCTCCAGATCTCCGCTTATCGTAGATTCACTCACTTTAAATTTACTGCTGTAATAACACAGTTTTTTGAGTTCTTTTTCTTTCAGGATCTCAAGGATCAGGCGTTTTCTGCGTTCTTCCCTGTTTCCTGCATCATATATCTCAGATTTCATCAGTTCCGATAGCAAAACCTGCTTTTTTTCCTCTTCACCATCCAGCCAGATTCCTTTTCCCATTTTGGTGAGCAGACTGACCCCTGTTCCTTTGAGAAAACAGTTAATGTCATCCATTTCTCTCTGTACTGTTCTTTTGCTGACTTTTATCTGATCCGCAAGAGCCTGCACTGTTATTTTTCCGTCTGTCTGCAGCAGAATCTGCAGCATTCGTTTTGCTTTAGGGGTCAATTCCATACTCATCACCTCAGCTTTGTCTGCTCCGTTCAAAGAAGCATTGCTTTTTTAATTATAACACGTGATAATACGATAACAAATATCGTTCTGCCTCTTCACACCAGATTCCGTGTTTTTTCTTGCAGATTTTGTCCAGCTCTGCAAATAACGCATTGTCTTTACCCAGCTTCTCAAAATCTGAAATAGCAGTCAGTTCCATCTGAATGTGCGGGTAGATCATTTTCTTGCCACCCGGTATCTTTGGCAGATTCAGAATCGTTGACGGTGCTGCATTAAGACCTCCTATATGTGTTACCATAAAAGAAGGATTGATTGCACCCTTGTGAGACAGTTCCAGAGATTCCATCATATCACCGGTAGAACCACCTGATGTTCCTACGATATGAGTTCCTTCATAATGTACATTGTAAAAATTAAATGGCACCTTAAACTGAGAGTCTGTCGGACCGGAGAAAAAGTTCAGGCATCCGTCTGTTGCAAGTATATCATCGCCCTGCTCTACCAGTGCAGGAACCGGTGCAAATACAAATACGTCATCATAACCTTTGCCGCCTGACATCTCTTTCAGGTAAGACACTGCATCTTTTCCGGTTGTATTCACATAGACAAGCTTTACTCCCATCTTCCTTGCATGCTCCGGTGTGATCAGTTCCTTTGCCCTCTCAAGTCTTTTTTCATCAATATCTACTACAACTACCAGCTCCGGACGTTTTGGACCATTTACTGCATAGTCGATTGCTCCCATTCCCATCGGACCGGCACATCCAAGAAGTGCCATATTTCCATTTTCTCTGATTCCCATATGATGTTCATATACATACTGTGTTGTATGATAAGTTGCATGAAATGCACCAATGATACAGGACATCGGCTCTGCCAGGGATGCATTTGCAAAATAATCTCCTTTATAAGGAAGGACACATCCAAGATCGATCGCTACTTTTGGAATAATACAGTAAGTAGCATTTCCGCCAAAATATTCATAACTGTATCCTGCTGAATATCCAGACTCCAGTCCCATTGCCGGCTGAAGGACAAATTTCTCTCCCTCTTTGAATCTTTCTTTCAGTCCACTTCCTACTTTTTCAATGATTCCGCAGAATTCATGCCCTGTGATAACCGGATGCTCAGAGATATCTTCCGGTACTCGTTTGTGCTCCTCTCCTCGAATTGCTGCCTTATATGTTGACAGGCAGACACTGTTTGATATTACCTTTACCAGAAGTTCCTCTTCTCCGATTTCCGGAAGCTCAAATTCACGAATATACACTTTATTCTTTCCACTTAATACTGCTGCTGTCGTTTTCATTTTATTCACTCTCCGTCCTTTTGCTGTTCTGCGATTTCCTGTACCAATTGGTCGATCTTAGGATCTCCGAGGAAGTTTTTGATCGTCACGATCCGCTTATCCGGCATCGCAATCTTTGCTCTTTCCAGAAGGTTTTCATGTGTCACTACTACCTGTACTTCCTCCGGAACTCTCTCGATCGCATAATGTTTCACTGTTATTTCAATTCCCTTTTCTTTTAATTTCTTTCTGAATGCTCCTGCTCCCATGGCACTGCTTCCCAGTCCTGCATCACAGGCAAAAGCAACATTTGTGATTTTTTCTTTTGCTTCTGCTTTTGGCTCTTCTTTTGCTGCAATTTCCTTATTCAGGATATCCTTTCCTTCCTGCTTCATTGCTTTGGAACGTTCTACAGATTCGATCAAATCCTCATCTGTAGTTTTGTTTCCTGAAATTTTGAGAAGACAGGATGCCACCAGAAAACTTACAAGTGCCGCAACTGCCATGCCCGTTATGATGCCGATAAAGTTTCCTTTCGGTGTAAGCATCAGGTATGCAAATACGGATCCCGGACTTGGTCCTGCAACAAGACCTACATCCAGAAGACTGTACACCAGCGTTCCTGCACCATTTCCAATGATCATCGCAAGAATCAGAACCGGATTCATCAGTACATACGGAAAATACATCTCATGGATTCCACCAAAGAAATGAATGATCAGTGCTCCCGGTGCTGTCTTTTTGGCTTCACCTTTTCCAAATACACTGTATGCCAGAAGAAGTCCCAGACCTGCTCCAGGATTTGATGCAACCGTGAAATAAATAGATTTTCCTGCTTCAGCTACCTGCTGCATTCCAAGTGGATAATAAATTCCCTGGTCTATAACATTGTTCAGGAACAACACTTTTGCCGGTTCATTGATAACTGACAGAAGTGGAAGAAAACCTGTCTTTACCAGCTGCTGGATCAGAAAAGAAACAGCACCGTTCAATTCCACGATCAGCGGACCGACGAAAGAATAGGAACAAAGACACAGAAGAAATGCTATAATTCCAAGTGAAAAATTATTCACTACCATCTCGAATCCTGTCGGAATTTTTCCTTCCAGCATTTTGTCAAATTTTTTGATGATCCATGCACTCAGCGGTCCCATGATCATCGCCCCAAGGAACATTGCGATTCCCGAGCCTACAATCAGTCCGATCGTTCCGATTGCTCCTGCAACACCGCCTCTCTTATCATAGACAAGAGCTCCACCGGTGTATGCCAGCAGAAGCGGCAGCAGATAATTCAGCATTGGTGATACCAGTTCATTAAAATGCTCATTCGGAATCCATCCTGTAGGAATAAATAATGCTGTAATAAATCCCCATGCAATAAAGGCTCCCATGTTCGGAATCACCATCGCTGTAAGGAATCCTCCGAAAGCCTGTACTTTTGCCCTTCCCTTCTTCATGTCAACTCTCCCTTCTCTTCCCGGATATAACTTCCATCTTCTTCCATGATCAATACTTCATCAGCCTGACAGTGTGAGTTCATCAGTCTTCTGATATTTCTGCGGTCACTCTTTCGATAAAATGCTTCTGCCTCTTCTCTTGTAAGTCCACCCATTAGTTTTCGCTGAACCAGCCGCTCCTGCAAAAATTTCTCATCTGCAGCAATAAAGACACTGTCATCACACTCTGCTGCCAGCTCATTCCAGGGAGTTTCATTCAGCAGTAACCAGTTTCCCTCCACCAGCACGATCTGTCTTTCTACAATTACCGCATCCTCTATCACATCATGGATTGTTCTGTCATACACGGGCCATTTTGTATCTTCTTTTTTTAACTGAGCAATTTTGTTTTTGAGTTTTTCAATGTCAAAGGTTTCCGGACATCCTTTGACCTCTTTCATTGCTGTTTTTTTTCCGTTAATACAGACTTCATGTGTCAGAATATAATCCTGGTGATAATGAAATCCATCCAGCCCTACCGCCTGTATTTCCTCTGTATCTATCTCCCGACCTGACAGATATTCAAGAAACTGTGCTGTTGTTGTCTTTCCGACTCCTGGAGGTGCGGATAAGAATACGATCACTCTTCTCTTTAACTTCTGCTGCAATTCGGTCCATTTTTGAAGCAGTGGTAAAAAAATCTCTTCTACAGTTCGGTCGTCATAAACAACCGTTGTTTCCAGTCCATTTACTTTATACTGATATTCCCTCTTCATCAGAAAATCTCCAGCAGTTCTTCTGCATTCTCAGCTTTTTCCAGTTTCTCCATATTTCCTTCATCCATCAGTACATCAACCAGCTCAGCCAGTGTATCTACATGTGAATCTGCATCTTTGGAAGCGATTCCCATAAGATATGTAACTTCCTGACCACTTGAAAACATTACCGGTTTTCTGAGTTTCAAAAAAGATAAACCACCTTTTAATGCACCATTTTCCGGACGGCTATGCGGCATTGCAAATCCAGGCATAACAATAAAATAATCCCCGTTCGCTGCAACATTGTCATAAATTGCCTGTAAATACCTTTCTTCTACAACTCCGTCCTTTTGTAATGGTCTGATCACCATTTCAACTGCTTTCTTCCAGTCTTCTGCCTGATCCAGAATCTGAACTCTGCCTGCCAGCGCATCCTTTAACATATTTTTATACCTCCTGTAATTTTTCTGTTCCTTTTGTTAAGATTATTATAGGGTCAGAAGACCCTTGTTTTCAACTCAAAGCACTTCAACTTTGGCATCGGTGGAAGATGCTAAAATTGAAATTGTCTTTCCAACTTCTGTTTTTTGTGTTATGCTACTTGTTACAAAATTCACGGAGATAATCATTATGAAAACACAAACCACCACCCCTAATATGGAGACGGGAAGTATTCCCAGACTCCTTGTGCAGCTGGCGGTTCCGGCAGTTGTCGCACAGATCATCAACCTGCTTTATAACATCGTAGACCGTATCTACATCGGTCACATTCCGGGGATCGGAGCCGCTGCACTGACCGGCGTTGGACTTTTTGCCCCGATTCTGATGCTGCTGAATGCATTTGCCATGCTTGTCGGTTCCGGCGGTGCCCCGCGTGCAGCCATCGCAATGGGAAAGAAGGATAATGCACTGGCAGAGAAAATCCTCGGAAACTGTTTTACTTTGTTAGTCGGTCTGTCAATTATACTGACTATCGTATTTTATGTAAGTGCACCGACGCTGCTCAGACTCTTCGGTGCCAGCGATATTACCTTAACCTACGCATCTGACTATGCCAGAATCTATATTCTGGGAAGCTTTTTTGTCCTGATCGTACTGGGCATGAATACCTTCATTACCACTCAGGGCTTTGCCAGAATCAGTATGATGACTACGGTCATCGGTGCTGTTATCAATATCATCCTGGATCCGATTTTTATTTTTGTTCTTGGTATGGGCGTAAAGGGTGCAGCACTTGCCACTGTTCTCAGTCAGGCCGTAGGTGCTGTGTGGATTCTTCGTTTTCTGACCGGAAAGAAAACAATCCTTCGACTGAAACGAAACAATATGCATCTGGAACTCAAGGTTTTTGGTCCCTGCCTTGCTCTTGGTATTTCTACCTTTGTCATGCTGTCAACAGAAAGTCTTCTGTCGATCAGCTTTACCAGCAGTCTTTCCAGATTCGGCGGTGATGTGGCTGTCGGGGCAATGACGATCATTACCAGTATCAGCCAGCTTGTCTCTCTTCCGCTTCAGGGAATCTGCCAGGGCGGACAGCCAATCATCAGCTACAACTTTGGTGCCAATAAGCCAGACCGTGTAAAGAAAGCATTTTTCACACAGTTCTGTACCTGCATCATCTACACATCTGCCTTCTATCTTGTCGTGATGATTTTTCCAAAGGCATTTGCAGCAATCTTTACTTCAGATAAGGAACTTGTAACATACGCTTCCTGGGCACTCCGCATCTACATGGCCGGAATCTTCTCTATTGGCTTCCAGGTAAGCTGCCAGCAGAGCTTTATGGCTCTCGGCCAGGCGAAAGTCAGTCTGCTTCTTGCCTGCCTGCGTAAGATCATCCTGCTGATACCTCTGATTTTCATACTGCCGAATTTCTTCGACAATAAAGTTTTTGCGGTATTTCTTGCAGAACCGGTAAGCGATATCATAGCTGCTACGGTGACAACGATCACCTTCTTTACACTGTTCAATTCCATTCTTAAGAAAGATAAAAGATAACTGTTCACAGTAATGATAAAAGAAACCCGGGGCCTGCCGCTCCGGGTTTTGCTTATTGCACACTTTTTATTTATCAAATTTTATGATACATACATCCCATGCTGACAGGTGAATTTCACGCTTAGTACTATCAGCACTTCCAAGTATCACTTCAAAATCATCCGCTGCTTCAACTCTTTGCTCTTCCCAGGAATAATTCAGATAGAAACGAATCTTTTCGCCCTTTGCATTGATTCCCTCACGCACAATCACCGGAAATTTCTCCGGAGCTGCTGCATTTATACCAGACTGAGCCAGAATCTTTATCAACATCTGCTGCAGGTAATGTTCTTCAAACATACATCCGATATACCAGGCATTTCCTCTTTCATATGTATGATGTGTAACTGCGGCATACTTTTTCCAGTTCGGATGCTGATATGCAGAAATGATTTCTGCACCATCAGGAATCAGGAGTTCCATGAAGGTCTCTGCCTCTGGTTCACTGCCCTCAAACCCTGTCAGAGTGACATTCTCCGGGAACGTAAACTGCTGATAATACATACCAAAGACTTCACTTAAGATATGTGGCTGTCTGTCAGGATACACTTTTACATTTTCGTTGGCAAAAGCGGTCTTGAACGTCGCAATCAATGTGCCTCCCTGAGCAGTATACTTTTTCAGGCGTGTGAGGATTTTTTCATCTGCAGTGTACATGGCCGGAAGGATGATTGCCTGGTATTTCTCAATGTTTTCGCTCTCTTCCCATATAATGTCACACTCGATATTTACTTTGTAAAGTGCATCGTAGATCCAGCGGACAACATCATTATAACCAATTCCATTATCTCCTGCTGCACTGGCTTCGATTCCAAACCATTTAAGTGCAGTCAGAGCCTCATTGTTCACCATGATCGCAACTTTGTTATCTTTCTTAAAGCCTGATAAGACAGGTGAAAGTTTCTTAAACTCGCTGCCTATGATACACGTCTCTCGGTATACGGCATTTTCTTCCATATCATGGCTCAGAAGGCCTTTCCAATAAGTCTCAAAAGAGTTATGGATTGAATGCCAGTGCCAGTACATCACACCAAGAGCACCGGAGGCCAGATGGCTGTATGCCTGCAGGCGAAGCTGTCCATCATATGGTGTCCATCCCGGATAGCCCTGTGCTTCGGTTTCCAGAACCAGGTAGTTGTCATTTTTGAGACAGCGGATCAGATCACCACCAAATGCGATTTCTGCACCACTCAGGTGATCCTGGGTTGGATGATAAATATCCGTTCCTGCTATAGTCAGATGTTTTGCACATTTAAAATGGTTTACATCCGGCTGCACGCCGTAGGAATATCCTCTCCACTCAAAATCCAGATTGTGAGTGATAAACTGGTCTTCTCTCTTATATTCTGAAACAATCTCTGCCTGCCAGCCAAGGAATTCTTCCACCAGACTTCTCTGGTATTTTGCAAACTCTGCCCCCAGACTTCCATTGATCGTACCGCGCACATCCGGAAAATCTTCCCAGGCATTGATGCGATTGCTCCAGTAATCCAGACCGAATTCATGATTCATGGCATCCAGATCATTATGAAATTTCTCCCGGAGATATTTCACAAAACTGAGCTGCACATTCTTGCCTGCAGTTCCATAATATTTCGTTTCATTATCAAGCTGGAATCCGATCACACATTTGCGGTGTGCTGAAACTTCCATCAATTTACGGATGACTCTTTCCGCATAATAACGATAGACCGGATGAGTGATGTCCATGATCTGTCTCGCACCATAGATTCCTCTGCCTTTGACCGTCTCCGCCAGCACACCCGGATATGCCTTCACCATCCAGGTCGGTACTGCATAAGTCGGAGTCCCTATGATTACGTTAATTTCCGCCTCTTCCATCGCATCCATTACACGGATCACATGTGAAAAGTCAAAAACTCCTTCCTGCGGTTCGCAGGTGCTCCATGTGGATTCTGCAATCCGAACCGTATTGATCCCGGCTTTTTTCATCATGGCAACATCTTTCTCCAGCCGGTCATACGGCATATATTCATCGTAATATGCTGCCCCATAGAGTAACTCCCTCATAATACAATGCCCCCTGTCATTCACTCATGTATTTCCAGCGGCAGCCCATCCGGATCCTGGAAAAACGTCATCTTTTTACCTGTATAGTCATCTATTCGAACAGGCTCTGTGGCAATACCTCTGGCATTTAATTCTTTTACCACTTCTTCTACACTATCTACCTTAAATGCGAGATGCCTGAGGCCAAGAGCTTCCGGATAATTTACTCTTGCAGGCGCATCTTTAATAATAAAAAGTTCTATCTCCTGTTCTCCACAGGCCAGATCAATTTTGTAGTCATCGCGCTCCCTGCGATAGTTCTCCCTGATCACATCAAATCCGAGAAGATCCACATAAAAATGCTTCGATTTCTTATAATCACTTCCAATAATGGCTATATGATGAATTAACTTGAACATATTTTCCTCCGTATTCTTCTGACTTGATCAGAATACATTTCGCATCTGTCTACATCAATAATAAACTGCTTTATCCCTTCTATGCAACTCTTTTATTGTTAATGTTCACTTCAGCGGTCCTGGCAATCAGTCCTCTCTCTGATTATCTGCTTGGATTGGATGATCCTCTTCCGTATATTTCTCTATTTCTGTCGTTGTTACCCGTTTGATATGTTGTTTTTTCAGGTGCAGATATACGTATTCCCGAAAAATAGTATAAAATACCGACAGCAGTGGGATGAAAACAAGCATGCCTACAATCCCCATAAGATTTCCACCGATTGTAACTGCTGCCAGCACCCAGATTGATGGAAGCCCTACAGATTCACCAACAACATGCGGATAGATCAGATTTCCTTCAATCTGCTGCAGCACCAGAAATACTATTATAAATAAAATTGCCTGCTTCGGGCTTACCATAAAGATCAAAAAGCCTCCTACTGCACATCCGATGAAAGCCCCGAAAATAGGAATCAATGCTGTAAATGCAATTAACACTCCAATCAAAAGTGCATATGGCATCCTCAAAATACTCAGTGTGATAACAAACATACATCCGAGAATCACAGCTTCCAGGCACTGACCTGTAAGAAAGTTTGCAAATGTCCGATATGTCAGAGAACAGACTTTAAGAAAAGCATCTGCTTTTTGTTGTGGAAGAAATGCGAAAAATACTTTTCTGATCTGTAAGTGCAGCTTTTCTTTCTGAAAAAGGACATAACAGGCAAAAGAAAAGGCAATAAAAAAAGTCGCTAATCCACTGACTATGGAACCCACAGCTGACATCGTCGTATTCATCATATTTCCGGCACCGTTGCCAAGAAGACTTATTCCCCACCTGATTGCCTGATCCGGATCAAACTGTATCTGATCTACCAGTTTCATAATTTCCTGGTTATTATGGAAAAATTCTCGAATCCAGCTTTGCATCTGCGGAATAAAGTCAGAAATGCTCATCATCAAAGTTCCCATTGTTCGCGTAAGCTGCGGAATCACTCCGAACATCACCAATGCGATCACACCAACTATTAATACAATAGTAAGAAGCAGACTTGTTGGTCTTGCCAGTTTTCCTGCTATCTTATTTTCCTTTTTTACATTTTTAAAAATTGTCTTTTCCAAAAAGCTCATTGGCACATTCGTCAGAAATGCGATTGCTCCACCAAGTATAAACGGAAATATAATCCCCCATATTGCTTTCAACACACCGAGCACCACATCAAACTTCCACAGGGCAACCACAAGAAATGCCGTAAACACAATCAGCTCCCTGATTTTTTTTATAGATATTTTGCTTAAATCCACTATTTTCTCCTTTTTTTAATCTTTATCTGTTACTCAAAGCTTATTGACTGCTTTCAAGAATGCCTCGGCATTCTTGCTGTGACTGTTATTCTATCCTATCATCGAAAATGCCATAACCACAACTCCCAATATCACCAGAATCACTCCCGTCGCACGGTTCAATGTCTTTGGAGTTGCTTTGTTGGCAAATACCGCTGCGATTCTGGCCCAAAGAAATGTAAAGATTACACACAAAATCCATACCGACCAGTCTGGTGTACCGCCGATGGCGAAATGGGAGACGGCTCCGGTAAAAGCCGTGAAGGTCATAATAAATACGCTGGTTCCCACAGCTGTCTTCAATTCGTAACCAAGAACCGATGTCAGGATCAGAAGCATCATCATACCACCGCCGGCACCGATAAAACCACAGATAAAGCCTATCAAAATACCACAGATGACAGACTGCATGGCACGTTTTTTTGCAGATATCTGCGTCATGGCCTCCTTCGTAGTCATGACCGGGCGGACGATAAATTTAATACCAAGAAGGAAGGTCATAAAAACAGAGAAGTTTCCCATTGTTGTGGATGGTACCAGGCTTGATACATAGCTTCCAAATATCGTAAACAACAGCACGGTAACCATCATGATCAGACCATTTTTCACATCCAGATTCTTGTTTTTTCCATAGGTATATGCAGACACGGCACTCGCCAGTACATCCGAAGACAGGGCGATTCCCACTGCCATGTATGGATCCATTCCCAAAAAGGTAATCAGCATAGGACTGATAACCGCTGCCGCACTCATACCGGCGAATCCGGTACCAAGACCAGCACCCATACCGGCAAAAAATGTAACAATAACTGTTAATAAAATACTCATTTCTTTTTATTCTCCCTTTGATACATATTCAGATTTTTCTCTGTCTGTTCCATCACCCGTTCGAAGATTTTTCGTGACTCCTCAGGCACCCCGGAAAATAACATTTCGAAAAATACCCTCTGTATTTCACATCCCTGCTTCCATACGTGTGCTGCTTTCTCTGTACAGATCAGTTCTGTCTTTCTCCGGTCTCCCGGCACCTCCCGGCGTTCGAGATATCCTTCCTGCACCAGTCGTTCCACATGGACAGATACCAGATTTGCCTTGATTCCACGAAACTTTACAATATCTGCAGCATTTTTGTACTGTGGATTATTTTTCAGAAACATCAGTATATCCATCGAAGTCTGCGGGATGCCAGTCTGCTGACACAGCGGACTGCACAGCTGGTTATAGAATTCCAGCAATTTGTGTACATATTCTATACTTACCATTTTGTCCTTTTTCCTTTCTTCCGTTTTTAAATTGTTCATTTTTAGAATGTTCATTTTTGAAGTATTTTAGCATAAAACTTTCCCGCCTGCAAGTTTATATATTCATTGGATAAGATGGATTTTTTCACTTTCAACTTTAATACCAGACATTCTGACATGCTATTTTCCTGTTCTTATACTTCCGGATCTGTGTTATACTGTACTATATTGTAACTATTCAGAAGGCATTTTGACCCGTAACTGTGAGGGTACTGAACAGTTACACTATATTTATGAGATATTGGAGGGAATCGACTATGCAAAATCCAATTCCTGATGAAAGATATTCTGTGGCAGACGAAGCCATCCTGGGAGCTTTTTTTAAACTCATAAAGCAAAAAGCTCCTGACCGGATCACCGTATCCGATATCACCAAAACAGCTGGTATCGCGAGAAGTACTTTTTATAATCATTATCAGGACATCCCCTCTCTTGTATCTGCTGTTGAAGAAA
>OLOR01002638.1_pt1 | contig 13725 bp, 11 predicted proteins | sample 1672521 | NCBI WGS metagenome assembly OLOR01 (sample SAMEA3136695, study PRJEB25190) | human gut metagenome | biome: human gut; feature: human-associated habitat; material: faeces | place: Austria | collected 2013
CCACCTTTACGCCCGCCAAGAACTTTCTTATCTTTCAGATCTTCCCATTTAAAATCCGGCATTTCTTCTCTTGCTACAAGAAAATTCCCGGCTCGCTGAGTCAGCTGGGCAAAGTTTACAACAGCATCCGTAGCCCCCTCCTGATAGGCATAGACAGATGCTTCCGCTCCCATAAATCCGATATCTGCCTCACCGGATATTACGGCAGTCATTGTCTTATCCGCTCCAAAACCGGTCACAAGTGTCAGATCCAGCCCCTCATCTTTAAAATATCCCTCTTCGATTGCCACATACTGTGGTGCATAAAAGATTGAATGTGCCACTTCATTCAGTGTAACCTTGGTCAGTTTCTCATCTGTACCATCCTTCTTTGCAGCAAACACTCCCAACGGCAGTGCAGTCACCGCCAGAACGACTGCTGTCGCCATTGAGATCCATTTTTTATTTTTCATGCAGATTCTCCTTTACAGACTTCTTCTGTTAGAGTATGCAGAAAATAGAAGATTGTGAAGGCATTCATAATTTGTTATAATTTTCTGAAAGAATCACAGCTCACCATCTATCAGAAGAATTTCGAAAATAATATTACTCAGACAAAGGGGCCCTTATATGGAAAAAAATCTTACAGACAATTACGAAAAACAGATATATATCGGAAGAGATTTGTTTTTGAGATATGATCAGGATATGCTGATAAAGAAATATAAATTAAAAAATGACCACGCATACCTGTACCTGAATTATATCGGAACAGAATATCGGATCAGCCGCTCAGATGGTTCCATCGAATATATGGCCAAAGGCATCTGGAAAATCTGCAAAGAATATTCAATTGTTATGACGATCTACGACCTGCTCTGCTACTCAGAAGATAAACCGCTTCCTCCGCTTACAGGACAATGGCAGCCTGTAACCAGATTTATTCCCACCGGAAGCAGCCCGTCCGGAGATGTGTTTACCCCTAAATATGAAGCAGCATTCTCCGGCAAAGTAAATGTCGTCAGCCAGGCTTGTCTCTGTCTAGGAGGGGAATTACAGAAACGCCTGGCCGGGGCTGATCTGACTTTTGAAATGCCTGTTATGGGAGATTTCTCTGTGCTGTTCCAGTTCTGGGACGCTGATGAGGAATTCCCTGCAAAAATCTTATTGTTGTGGGATAAGGTATCCTTATCGTATCTTCATTTTGAGACGACCTTTTATCTCCAGGGAGATTTACTAGAAGCGATATTGCAGAAAATCAATGCTTAATCTTCCCGTAATATCCCTGATAAACCGTTGCCTCTATTGATCTATATCATCCAGTGTCATCTCACAATTGAATACTTCTATATGATGACGCACATTCGCATAAGTGCCCTGTACCATCATCGTTCCCATAAAGTGCCAATGGAGAATGTTTCAGTCTTACTTCCGCAATCTGTAATATGATCGGTGTATCCAGTTCTTCGGCTGCCTGGATTGCCCCTTTTACCATCTCCATATTTCCTACACTGAATGCGCCTACACTTCTTCGGTTACTCCTCGCATGCTCCAGCAATTTCTTCATCGTTACTAATGCCATCGTTCTGCTCCTTTCCAGTCACTTTCGTATGTTTCAGGTTATGTCCTAATATTGTAAGACAGATCAGTGCTATGACTGCAAACACTACGCCTGTTACAATACTACATGCATTCCATATCCTTTTCCTGTGATAAATCCTGATAATGCCGGGGCCCCACAGGTTGCTATCACTATCCCAAGCATGACAAATCCGTAATTTTCTCCTGTATGTTCGATTCCGAATAACGAACTTGTAAAGGAGGGAAAACTGCCCATGATACCACCATAGCAGCCATACATCAGGATGATCGCTGCTGTTACTGTATAAGTAAGCACATCAAAGCACGCAAAGCGTAGCAAGTCCCTCAAAGATTGAAGGATTCAGGGAGTTTGAAGCGGACTTGTCCGCTTTGTTCTTTCAGGTTAATATAATGGCAGCAACTGTTTACCAACCTTGCCATGTTTCGACAAAAGCTATATAATAGAAATTACCTGTATCAAATCATAATTTCAGGAGGTAACAGCATGAAATTCAATCCATTCTGTATGTGCTGTGCTGTCAGCAAACAGGAACAGAATATCCGTTCCTTTCAGAACATGGACAAAAAGGTAGAATATATGAAGAAAGTCATGGACCGTATGGCAAATATTGCAGAAGAAGACTGTGCCCCCAGCGTTTCTGTCGAATTAAAAAAAATGTTCCGTGATTTCTGGGAACAGCCTATGGAAGACTATACTTCTGTCAAAAAAAAATACAATCAGCTTATGCTGGATATGGAAGCTTCTCTTGAAGAGACCATCCGGAATTCTGAAGATCCGCTGGAAACTGCACTTCTTTATGCCCGTATTGGCAACTATATTGATTTTGCAGCTCTGTCAAATGTAAATTCCGATACAGTTTTGTCTCTTCTCAAAGAAGACAATAAAGAACCTCTTAATGCACAGGAATACCTGCATTTTCGAAAGGACTTAAGCGCAGCCTCCCGCCTTGTCTATCTGACTGATAACTGCGGAGAAATCGTTCTTGACAAACTGGTTATCATACTTCTTAAAGAACTCTGTCCGGAACTCGATATCACCGTAATCGTCAGAGGTTTTCCTGTTATCAATGATGCGACAATGGAAGATGCACAGGATATAGGCCTTGCCGAACTGACCACAGTAATCGGAAATGGAAGCGAAGTCGGCGGCACCTGGCTTCCCCATATCAGCAGCGAAGCCCGTGAGGCACTTGAATCTGCTGATCTGATCATTGCCAAAGGACAGGGCAACTACGAAACGCTTCATGATTGTGGACTCAATATTTACTACCTGTTCCTGTGTAAATGTAAATGGTTCCAGTATCAGTTTAACGCAAAACCTCTGCAGGGTATGTTCATAAACGAGCGCCGTATTTGACAGTTTGACCAAGCTTCCCGGGCTTTTCGTCAATCTGTCAAGAAACCCCTGAAATATTTGTAGGATTCTTCTCTTTATTCTCCGACACAAATTCAGTATACTGATAACAGTTCAAAACAAGAGCAAAAAACTTACATAATATTTTGGAGGGAAAAATAATGGCAAGTTTATCTTTACAGCACATTAATAAGACATATCCAAACGGTTTTGAAGCCGTTAAAGATTTTAACCTTGAGATTGAAGACAAAGAGTTCATCATTTTCGTAGGACCTTCCGGATGTGGTAAATCTACTACACTTCGTATGGTAGCCGGACTGGAAGAAATCACCAGCGGTACCTTAAAGATCGGCGATAAAGTTATGAACGATGTAGAGCCAAAAGACCGTGATATCGCAATGGTATTCCAGAACTACGCTCTGTATCCTCATATGACCGTATATGATAACATGGCATTCGGACTGAAGCTTCGTAAAGTTCCGAAAGATCAGATTGATAAAGCAGTTCGTGAAGCTGCAAGAATCCTTGACCTTGAGAAACTTCTTGATCGTAAACCGAAAGCTCTTTCCGGTGGACAGAGACAGCGTGTTGCTATGGGACGTGCTATCGTTCGTAATCCTAAGGTATTCCTTATGGATGAGCCTCTTTCCAACCTGGATGCTAAACTTCGTGTACAGATGCGTATCGAGATTTCCAAGATCCATCAGAGACTGGGTGCTACAATCATCTATGTAACACATGACCAGACAGAGGCTATGACACTTGGTACCAGAATCGTTGTTATGAAAGACGGCGTTGTTCAGCAGGTAGATACTCCTCAGAACCTGTACCAGAAACCAGGCAACCTGTTCGTAGCTGGATTCATGGGATCCCCGCAGATGAACTTCCTGGATGCAGAAATCAAAGAAAAAGGTTCCGATCTTGTTGCAGTAATCGGCAAAGACGAACTGGTTATCCCGGCTGCTAAAGCAAAAGCTCTTAAAGATGGCGGCTATGTAGGAAAAACAGTTGTTATGGGTATCCGTCCGGAAGATGTTGCAGACAGAGCTGACGGTTCCATGTCTTCTACTGTTAAAGTATACGAGCTTCTTGGTGCAGAAGTATTCCTGTACTTCGATGTAAACGGAACTCAGATCACAGCTCGTGTTGATCCAGGCACAAAAGCAAAAACAGGTGATCCGGTTAAATTCGATTTCAATATGGAAAAAACTCATTTCTTTGACAAAGATACAGAACTGGTTATCACAAACTAAGATTCAATCAGAATATCAGACCCGGGGCAATTTACCCCGGGTCTTTTTTTCAGAAAACTATTTTCAGAAAGGATGGTTCAATGTCAGTACAGAGAACACTACAAAAATATATGGATGACTGGAAACGCATCAGTCATTTCGATTTCTGTCTTCTTCAGGAAGATAATTCCATTTTGGTCACCACCTGTGACCGCCGCCTTCCAGCAGAATCCAAACTGGAAGAATTCCGAAACAGCACTGCTCTTTGTCTGTCAAATGCCACCTGCTGTCTCTACAAAATAACAGAAAAAAATGAACAGCTTCTTCTCATTGTGTGGGGAAGCGAAGATTCTGTTTCCACGATTGGCGAACTGGCTGTCTGCCAGATTGAGAGTATCCTGGAAAGTTATGCCGAAAAAAATGACAAAAATGCCTTTATGCAGAAACTGCTCCTTGGAGATTATACAGATGTAGAAGCCTTTAACCGGGCACGCAAACTTCATATTTCTTCCAGTGCAAGGAGAGCTGTCTTTCTCGTTGAAACCCGTCAGTCCAAGGATGAACACGCATTGGCTACCATCAAAAATATATTTTCTGCACGCACGCATGATTTCATCACTTCTATCGATAATCGTGGCATTATCGTCGTCCGTGAACTGACATCTACAGAAACATATGACGATCTGGAAAATATTGCACATATGCTTGTAGATATGCTGGGCACAGAAGCCATGACACAGGCCTGGGTTGCTTACAGCAACACGGCAAATGACCTGAAAGATCTTTCCAATGCATACAAAGAAGCCCGCACCGCTCTTGAGATTGGTAAAATTTTCTATGCCGAACGCAATGTCTTCGGATATCGCACTCTCGGTATTGGACGACTGCTCTACCAGCTTCCGGTTTCCATCTGTGAAATGTTCATCCAGGAAATTTTCGGAGATGAATCACTGGATTCCATCGACGGAGAGACACTGGCGATCATCCGTACTTTCTTTGAGAATAATCTGAATCTGTCGGAGACATCCAGACAGTTGTATGTGCATAGGAATACGCTTGTGTATCGTTTTGAAAAGATACAGAAACGGTTTGGACTTGATCTCCGTACCTTCGAAGATGCTATGACCTTTAAGCTTGCCATGCTTGTGTCCCGGTATCTGCGATATCAGAACAGAACCTGAGGGGGAGTCGTTTTTATTTCAGGAGCATCAGGTGTTCAGGTGGAAGATAGAGATATTTCGGCAGGTTCTTATCATGCTCGTCCGTAAAACTTTTTTTCGGGCGCATCCACCAGAGAACTGCCCCGTCTTCCATTCCCGGACTTTTCACCAGATACTGATGTTCAAAGGTTGTCTCCACATACTCTGCCGCTTCAAATACCAGGCAGTTTTCTCCCGCCTTCTCTGACGGACGAATCCAGTGACCGCGGATTGCGATATGTGTCATATCCAGTTCCACCTTCTGCTCTGTACGAAGAGATATTCCCCAGTCCAGAGCAAATACCTGATATTCTCCCATACGTTCAATTCTCGAACTGTTTTTGCAGCCGGTCAGTCTTGCTGCTTCCAGAAGCTGTGGCTGTTCAAATAATTTTCTTGTATCACCAAATATCAGTGTCTTGCCATCTTTTAGAAGCATCAGCTCATTGCAAAATCTGAAGGCCTCATCTCGACTATGTGTGACCATCAGCATATCTCCCTGATACTGTTTTAGAAATTCCTGCATATCTTTTTGCAGTACATCCTTCAAATATCCATCCAGTGCAGAAAAAGGTTCATCCAGAAGGATCGCTTCCGGCTCACCGATCATCATTCTTGCCAGAGCAACTCTCTGCTGCTGTCCACCGGAAAGTTGTGATGGATAACGGTTTTCCAGTTCCTCCAACTGATATCTTTTCATAAAATCTCTGACTTTTTCTTCTCTCTGTCCCTTCTCACCACGATAACCGCACAGAATATTATCTTTTACTGTCATTGTCGGAAACAATGCATAATTCTGAAACAGGTACCCAATCCGACGCTCCTGCGGCTTCAGATTGATTTTCTTTTCTGAGTCAAAAACTGTTCTTCCATTGATTACGATTTTGCCTCTGTCCGGCGTCTCAATTCCTGCGATACAACGAAGTGTCATACTCTTTCCACTTCCAGATGCACCGAGAATTCCAGTTGCTGATGTATTGCTCTCAAACACTGACTTGAGAGAAAAGCCTTTAAAATTCTTTTCTATATTTACCTGTATTGCCATCAGATCCACCTTCTACTCTTCATGCCCCGCCCTGAGACAATATTGATCAGTGCCACGATCACAAACGAGATCACTACGATTACCACAACCCAGAACCCGGCTATATCATAATTTCCAGCCGAAGTTTCTGCTGCAATTGCAACGGACACTGTACGAGTCTTACCAAGAATGTTTCCTGCAAGCATGGAAGTCGCTCCATACTCACCAATTGCTCTTGCAAATGCCAGAACAGTTCCGGATGCAATTCCCGGCGCAGCCGCCGGAACGATCACTTTCCAGAAAATTCTGCGATCACTCATTCCCAGTGTCTGTCCTGCATAGATCAGATTCACATCCACCTGTTCAAAAGCAGCCCTTGCATTTCGGTACATCAGTGGAAATGCAATCACTGCAGCAGCGATCACGCAGCCTTTCCATGTCTGTACCACTTTAAAATCAAAATTCTCCATGAGAAATTTTCCGAAAGGTCTCCTGAGACTGAAGATCAACAGCAAAAAGAAACCAGCAACTGTCGGCGGAAGCACCAGTGGCATAGTCAGGATTCCATCCCATATTGCTCTCGATACCGGCTTCATCTTCATAATCTTACGTGCACAGAAAATTCCCAGAAAAAAGGCAATTGTCGTAGCCACTGCTCCGGTCTTTAAAGAAATCCACAATGGACTCCAGTTTATTTCCTGTAAAAATTCCATTCTTTTCTTTCCTTTTGTATGTACAAAAAGGGGCTGACATATATGCCGCCCCTTTTATATGTAATCGATAATTATTTAGCTTCTTCTGCAGTATCTGTTTCTTCGGTTTTGTCTTCCTTTGCATCTTCTGCAGTTTCTTCTTTCTTATCATCTGCTTTATATGCGGCAAACCCATACTCTTCAAATACTTTCATGGCATCATCCGTCTGCAGGTACTCAAGAAATGCATCTGCAGCAGCTGCTTCTTCGTCAGATGCCTCTGCGTCTACAGTAAGTCCCACCGGATAAAGAACCGGTGTTTCCAGAGAACCTTCCGGAGCTTCTGCGATAACATCTACTTTGTCTGCAACGGATGTAGCATCTGTTGCATAAACGATACCGATTTCGTTACTTCCCTCGCTGACAGATGCAAGCACATCTGTTACATTCTTGCCTTCATTGATCTCCATCTTGTTAACATCGTCTTCGATGCCAAGGTTTTTGAAGATTTCACGGGAATACTGTCCAACCGGTACATCCTCGCCCGCAAGCGCAATGTTCTTCGCATCTGTGATATTTTCGAAACCTGTAACTTTTGTTTCGCCATCCTTTGGTTTTATCAGAGCAACTTTGTTCTCCAGGAGATCTACCACAGAGTCTTTCTTGGCCAGTTCCTCATCTACCAGCGCATCCATCTGTTTGGTTGCTGCTGAAAAGAAAATATCACATCTGGAACCTTCTTCGATCTGTGTCTGTAATGTACCTGAACTGTCTGCATTGAAAAGGATATTAACATCCGGATACTCTTCATTAAAATCTTTCTGGATCTCATCCATTGCATTTGCAAGGCTTGCTGCAATAAATACATACAGATCACCACTTGCATCCTCTGTTGTTGCAGCCTGTACACTTCCTGCACTCATTCCTGCTGCCATAACGCCAGCCAGCATTACAGTTAATATTTTTTTCTTCATGAATATATCTCCCTTCTTTTCTCTCAAATGTTGTTCAATATTCATGCTAATATTTTAACTGTAATAAAAATTCAAATCAATTTAACAGCTGCAATTTGCAATAGAAATTTTTTATAGAACCTCAAAATATTTTAGTAGTTCCAGTCATCACTGCCACTGTCATAGGAATCTGAATCATTTCCCTCATCAACATAATCATCGCTTCCGTCATCATAGTCGTCACTGTCATCATAGCTGCTGCCATCATCATAACTACCGTTATCCGAAGAACTACTGTCATAACTACTGTCATCACTGCTGTCGTCACTGCTGTCGTCATAGCTACTACTGTCCGAAGAGCCACTGTCATAACTACTGTCATCGCTGCTGTCATCACTACTGTAAGTTTCTGTATCACTGTCATCAGATTCATCAGAGGATGCTGTCTGCTGTGAGTTGCCCTTTGTATCTTTTTCAGACTTGTCTGCAAGACTTGTGTATGTAAGATATGCTGTGGAGCTTTCTTCATCATAAGCAAGAGATGCTTTTTCCATATCACTGAGATCAATGCTGTAAATCTGGTAAACATCTCCTTTTGCAGTAACGATCTTCATATCATATACAGTTGTAGTTGTTGTATCTGTTGTATCTATTGATTCATCTGTACTGTCTGAAGAAACAGCTGTGTCATCCGGAGTATAGAACATCTGTACCTGTTCAGATGCTTTTACAGAAGCTTCTGCCGGAATCAGGTTCTTGCCCCAGTCATCCCCGCCGGATGTCATCAGATAGATTTCTCTCAGATCATCCTGCAGACCATTGGTCATATAAATATATTTCGCCTGAGAAGTCTTAACTCCAATCACTTTCGGAGCCGGTGTGGATGTCGGTACCGGTGTTACTGTTACCGGAACTTCTGTCGGTGTCGGTGTTGCTGCCGGAGTCGGTGTCACTTCAACAACCGGTTTTGAAGAACCACATCCTGTAAAGGTAAGTATCATTGTCATGCCAAGTACGAGCATTATATGTTTTGCTTTCATTATTTACCATCCTCTCCGGTCTGAAGACCGTTCTATTTCATTTTTTATTTTCCATAGTTCTTTTTATTATCCCATGTATGCTCTTAAAAGTCAAATCAGTGTTCATAAGTCAATATTCCGCGAGGTGTTTTGTCATATATATGACAAAATCCCGAGACATACAGGTCAAAATGCCATCACCGTAGGTGATTTAAAATGCATTTTGGCCAAGTGCTGTGAACGGAGTGAACAGCAACTAAATCAGGCTGCCATAACAATATTTTACAGCAGCCTGGTCAGAATTTGATTCATTTCTATATTCAATTATCCAAGGAAATTTTTTCCTACAAAATAGCCCAGCACAAGAACACCAAGTACGATACGATACCAGCCAAAAGCCTTGAAATCATGTTTCTTAATATATCCCATCAGGAATTTGATGGCGATAATAGAAACAAAAAATGCAACCACAACGCCGGTGACCAGTGTAAGAACCTCTGCCGGAGTGAATGTGAAGCCGAATTTTACCAGTTTCAGCAGACTCGCTCCGAACATAACCGGAATTGCCAGAAAAAAGGTAAATTCTGCTGCAACCGTTCTTGAAGTACCAACAAGGATACCTCCAATAATCGTGGAACCGGAACGGGATGTTCCCGGAATAACAGATAATACCTGAAAAATACCAATCTTGAATGCCGTGGTAAAACTCAGATCTTCAAGAGATGTACAGATTGGTTTTCTTCGTTTATTGTAATTTTCTATAATGATAAAAATCACACCATACACGATCAGGGCAATTGCAACCACTACATAGTTATTAAATTTCTCTTCAATATAATCATTGAACGGAAGCGCGATCACGATCGTTGGAATACATGCTACCAGGATCTTAAACCACAGGATCCATTTGTCCTTATCACAGAACTTCTCCACAAAAGTCAGCACAATGCGAGAAAACGGATTCTTACGTGCAATCTGTGCTTTTTTCTTCTTGGGTATCTGTCGTATGTAAAATGGCCACAGCTTACTCCAATACAGGACAACAACCGCAAGGATTGCCCCCAGCTGAATGACTACCAGAAAAAAATCCTTAAATTCTGTGGTCATATCCATCTTGATAAACTCATCTACAAGGATCATATGACCGGTACTGCTGATTGGAAGCCACTCAGTAATACCCTCTACGATGCCGAGGATCACAACTTTTATAAACTCCAAAACACTCATGTTTCTTTTCCTCTCTGTTTTATTTTTCATGTATCAGTATATTACAGTTTCGGTGGTTCGTAAACCTTTCCATACATTTTAATTCAAAGTTTAAGTTTTGGTTAACTTTTCTTTTCTGCAACATACAAGACCGGAGAAACTTCTGCAGCTTCTCCGGTCAGTAAATCATTTTTATTCGATTATCTGCTTGCGATCGTTGCAATATCGATCAGTGTCAGATTGTGAAGGTCTGTATTCTCAAGACTGGTTACAAGTGCCTCTGCGGTGTCCAGACTGGTAAGGACATTAACGCCTGTCTCAATCGCATTTCGACGAATCACGAAACCGTCTTTCTGATGTTCCACACCCTGTGGAGGTGTATCAATAACAACATCGATCTTATGTCCCAGAATAAGGTCCATAAGGTTCGGCGCCGGCTGTTCCAGTTTGTTAGTACGGATTGCCTTGATTCCATTTTCTTTGAGGACTCTTGCTGTGCCTCTTGTTGCATAGATACGGTATCCAAGTGCCTCAAAACGCCTTGCGATCGGAACAACTTCCTGCTGATCTTCATCTTTGACAGTGATGATCATGTTCTTATACTTCGGAAGTTTGATTCCGGCTCCGATAAATGCTTTGTACAGAGCTTCGTTGAAGTTCTCTGCAATACCAAGACATTCACCTGTGGACTTCATCTCTGGTCCAAGGCTGATATCAGCGCCACGGATCTTCTCGAAGGAAAATACCGGCATCTTGATCGCGATATGTTTTGCTTCCGGCTGAAGCCCTGGCGTATATCCCATATCTTTGAGTTTGTATCCAAGGATCACTTTCGTTGCTAACGGTACGATCGGGATTCCGGTTACCTTACTGATGTATGGTACTGTACGGCTGGAACGCGGATTTACTTCAATAACATATACTTCTTCGCCACATACAATAAACTGAATATTGATCATACCAACTACATGAAGTGCTTTTGCAAGACGACGTGTATACTCAGCAATTGTATCTTTTGCTCTCTGGCTGATCGTCTGTGCCGGATATACGGAAATACTGTCTCCGGAATGGATACCAGCACGTTCAATATGCTCCATGATACCAGGAATCAGGATATCCTCTCCATCACAAACTGCATCGACTTCGATTTCTTTACCCATCAGGTATTTGTCAACCAGAATCGGATGTTCCTGTGCAATCTGATTGATGATTCCGATATATTCCTCTACATCCTCGTCACTGACTGCAATACGCATGCCCTGTCCACCAAGAACATAGGAAGGACGAACAAGTACCGGATATCCTAACTCGTTGGCAGCCTTTTTAGCTTCCTCTGCTGTGAATACAGTCTGTCCCTTCGGTCTCGGGATCTCACATTTTTCAAGGATCTCATCAAAGAGCTCACGGTCCTCTGCAGCATCAACATCTTCTGCAGATGTTCCAAGGATCTTGACTCCCATCTTCATCAGTGCTTCTGTAAGCTTGATGGCAGTCTGTCCACCGAACTGTACAACTGCTCCGTCCGGTTTTTCAATATTTACGATGTTCTCCACATCTTCCGGTGTCAATGGCTCGAAATACAGCTTATCTGCAATATCAAAGTCTGTGCTGACAGTTTCCGGGTTATTGTTTACAATAATTGTCTCATAGCCTTCTTTTTTGAATGCCCATGTACAATGTACAGAACAGAAGTCAAATTCGATACCCTGTCCGATACGGATCGGTCCAGAACCAAGAACAAGAACTTTTTTCTTATCATGGGCAGCAACTGCTTCATTTTCTGTATCCGGGCCGCCATACACAGAATAGTAATATGGTGTTGCGGCAGCAAACTCAGCTGCACAGGTGTCTACCATCTTGTAAGCTGCTGTGATCTTATAACCCTGACGGAGAGCTTTGATATCTGCTTCTGTTCTTCCGCAAAGATTTGCGATCACATAATCCGGGAATTCCATGCGTTTTGCTTCAAGAAGAAGTTCTTCTGTAAGCGGCTGTGTCTTCAGCGCCTGTTCCATCTCTACCAGAATTGCAATTTTGTCAATAAACCATCTGTCGATCTTAGTGATTCTGTGGATATATTCTTTGGAAATATCTCTTCGGATTGCCTCCGCAATCTTCCAGATACGACGGTCATCTACAACTGCCAGTTCTTCAATCAGTTCATCCTCATCCAGGCCTGTGAAGTCATAGGACATCAGGCTGTCTACATGCTGCTCCAGAGAACGGATAGCTTTCATAAGTGCACCTTCGAAATTATGGCAGATACTCATAACCTCACCGGTAGCTTTCATCTGAGTAGTCAGTGTTCTCTTGGCAGTGATGAATTTATCAAATGGAAGTCTCGGAATTTTAACTACACAATAGTCAAGCATTGGCTCGAAACTTGCATATGTTTTTCCTGTAATGGCATTCGGGATTTCATCCAGTGTATATCCAAGCGCAATCTTCGCTGCAACTTTGGCAATCGGATAACCGGTAGCTTTACTTGCCAGTGCAGAAGAACGGCTTACACGAGGATTTACTTCGATAACACAGTATTCGAAGCTTTCCGGATGCAGTGCATACTGTACGTTACATCCACCTGTGATACCAAGTTCTGTGATGATATTCAGTGCTGATGTACGAAGCATCTGATATTCTTTGTCACCCAGTGTCTGAGATGGAGCAACTACGATAGAGTCACCTGTATGTACACCAACCGGGTCAATGTTTTCCATGTTGCAGACAGTAATACAGTTTCCTACACTGTCACGCATTACTTCGTATTCGATTTCTTTCCATCCCGCGATACAACGTTCTACAAGAACTTCTCCTACACGGGAAAGTCTGAGACCATTCTCGAGGATTTCTCTCAGTTCGTATTCGTTATTAGCGATACCACCGCCACTTCCACCAAGTGTGTAAGCCGGACGGAGAACGACCGGATATCCTATCTTTTTAGTAAAAGCCACACCATCTTCTACTGTTGTTACGACTTTAGAAGCAGCAACCGGCTCACCGATTTTTTCCATGGTGTCTTTGAATTCCTGACGGTCTTCAGCCTTCTTGATCGTCTCTGCTGTGGTACCGATCAGGCGCACATTATGTTCTTTAAGAAAACCTTTTTCTTCCAGTTCCATTGCAAGGTTCAGACCTGCCTGACCACCCAGTGTCGGCAGTACGCTGTCCGGTTTTTCTTTAAGGATCAGCTGCTCTACAACCTCTACAGTAAGAGGCTCAATATAAACTTTATCTGCAATGTCTTTGTCTGTCATGATCGTAGCAGGGTTGGAGTTCAGAAGAACAACTTCCATGCCTTCTTCTTTCAGAGAACGGCATGCCTGTGTACCAGCGTAGTCAAACTCTGCTGCCTGGCCGATGATAATCGGACCGGATCCAATTACAAGAACTTTATGTATATCTTTATTTCTCGGCATGATCTGTTCCTCCCATCATTTCCATAAATCTGTCAAACAGGTAGCTGGA
>OLOR01002643.1_pt1 | contig 13716 bp, 15 predicted proteins | sample 1672521 | NCBI WGS metagenome assembly OLOR01 (sample SAMEA3136695, study PRJEB25190) | human gut metagenome | biome: human gut; feature: human-associated habitat; material: faeces | place: Austria | collected 2013
GGGACTATTTGATTAATTAATTAACGTGTCCAATTTTTATTGGACACTAATGAATAAAACTAAGGTTTATCCTTCAATGGCAGCCTGCGCCGCTGATGTTCTCTATTGTCATTCAATCATTTGCATCCATCAAGGAAAACAAATGGTAAACATGAACCAACTTTAGATTTATTTCGGGGTTTATTCCTCGACTGCTGCTTGCGCGACTGCTATACCTTATTGGCTTTCAATAATTTGCATGTGTTGTGAAAAACAAATAGCAAACATGAAGCAATTTGGTAGAATTTTAAGGGTTATTCCTCAACTGCAGCGATTGCGGCACCAATTTCATGCTAATTTTCAGATACTTTCTTCATTTGGAGAAAACAAATGATAAAACAATCTTCAAATCGGTGCAAGTTTCGAGATTTCCCCTTCAGTAGCTATGACAGCAATACTATATATAGGTGTCTACCGAGCTTGCGCATTATTTACTCATCCCCCAACTGTCAGATATGGCAGGAATTTAAAAGCTACATTATTCTATTTCTACCTCCTTTCTTTTAATAGTTCTATAATGGCGTCCTTATCCTTCAGGTTGGAATCAAGGCGTGTTATCTGTGCGTTCAGACTCTCAATCTGTTCTTTCAACAACTCAATGGTCTCGTTTTTATTCTCAACCTCAGATTGCACCTTATTTAATTGAGCCACAAGTTCGGCATCACCAATGTTGTTGTGTGCGTTTCCGTCCACTGCAACTGCGGCAAGATAGGCGGAAATCTGATGCTGGACGGGGCAGAACAATGTGAAGAAGTTGAAATCGAGAGCTTCACAGACCTTGACCAGCTTGCTTGTCTCCATTGTTTCCCTTTCCAGTATGCGGTTGACGTGTTGTTGGGTCACGCCAATTCTCCTTCCAAGCTCGGACTTGCTGATGCCAAGTTCCTTGCGCCTGTTTTCTATTGCGTGCCCTACATGTACAGGACTGACTTTTATATCCATAATGGCCGAAAAAACAGTTATAAGGTTAAATAATCAAACAAATATTTGGCTGCATAAACATTTTTATGTTATTTTGCAGTTGAATGAATGATTTGTTCATGCCTACAAAATTAAACATTAAATATTAAACATCCAAAAATATGGCTGAAAATCTGGAAAAAATCCGTCCGGTGCTTACTGCACTCGAAATTGGAGATACTGTTTCCTTCCCAATTTCAAGGCTTAAAAGTGTCCGCACGCAGGCATCCGAGTTAGGCGTAATATACAATCGCCAATTCAAGACAAAGACTGACAGGGAAAAACGTGTCATTATTGTAAAACGTATATTGTAACAGAATGAATGGAATTATTTAGGTTTTGGAATCGTATAGTCACGTATGACGCCTTTCTTAACGATTTGGCGGCGAGGATTGTCCGGCTGTTGAAAGCTGAACATGATGACCCTGAGTTTATAAGCCAGAGAAAGGCTTTTGAGATTTTCGGTCGCCGCAATGTCGAGAGATGGCGGAAACAAGGTAAAATCACACCATGCAAGAGGCCCGGGAAAGTTGAATACAAGACTTCTGAACTGCGCTTTTTACAGCGTACAGTGCAGGATTATTTTAATGAAGGAAGCAATGGAGACGGGAATAATGCTAAAAAAGCAGCAAAAAATAAACATATATAGGTTTATTTTATATTGCTGCATTGGATATGTAAATCTAAGTTGATTATACTTTGCTCATACTGTTTGCAAGTATGAGCAAAGTTATAGTTCGTTTCTGTTTCCGCGTATTAAATGAATATTGTTATTCAGACAAATGAAAGAATTGAAGCCAACATGCGCCCCCGATGGAGTCTATTCAGTCAAGCGTACTTGCGCAGAATTGGGGATAAGCCATAAAACATTACGGAAATACAGGGAAAACGGTTATATCAAGCCGATAAACCCGGAAAATCTGTCACGTCCCAAATATTCGGGACAAGCCATCATAGACTGCTGGAAAAAAGTCACGGCTCTATGATCAGTGAATCCACCATAGCCAAAGTCAGGAGCATCGGCATAGAGGACGTGCTCACACCTTACGTCAGCCTTAAAAGGAAAAGCTCGTCGTTGGTGGGGCTGTGTCCGTTCCATTCGGAAAGGACACCGTCCTTCACGGTCTCGCCGCAGAAAGACTTGTACCATTGCTTCGGCTGTAACCGTGGCGGCGACGCCATCTCGTTTATCATGGAGAAAGAAAACCTTTCCTTCATGGATGCGGTAGTGTTCATCGCCAAGCGTCACGGCATTGAGGTGGAGTATGTTGAAGAAGAACAAAGCGACGATAAAATTGTCGAAGCGAGGCATCGTGAGTCATTGCTCATCGCCCTTGAGCATATCCAGAAGTTCTTTTTCGACATTCTGAGGCAGGATACTCCTGAAAGCCGCCAGGCGCGTGACTATGTTTACGGCAGATGGCCGGAAGAGACCTGTGCCATAGCCGGAATAGGCTACGCCCCCAAAAACGGCGGCCTGTTCGCGGACTATTGCCGCAAGGCTGCCATAAGTGAGGATGCCCTGTTTGAGCTTGGTTTCCTCAAACGTAGCGAGGACTGCGGTGCATACGCTATGTTCAGGCAACGCATTATGATACCCATCCGCAACAGGTGGGGACGGGTCATTGCCTATACGGCACGGTACATCGGCACGAACCCGAAATCCCCGAAGTACATCAACTCTGCCACAAGCTCCGTTTATTCCAAAGGAGACACCCTTTTCGGGATTGACAGGGCAAGCCGTGTGCGTGGTGCCGACTATTTCATAGCGGTGGAGGGCGCGCCTGACGTGCTTCGGATGCAGTCCGTCGGTTATGACAATACCGTGGCTGCACTCGGCACGGCATGGACGGACAGCCAGTTTACGCTGCTAAAGAAGTTTACGAACTCATTGTGCTTCATTCCTGATTCGGACATTGCGGAGGGAAACACTTTCGGTCCCGGCTTCGAGGCGGTCATGGCAAACGGGGCTGCCGCTATCCGAAAAGGCTTTCACGTGACGGTCAGGGAATTGCCTTTTGCTAAATCTCCCATTTCAGAAGAGGAGCTTCACGCCTTGTACCCAGGCGGAATACCCGATGATGCTGTAAGGGAGAAGCCGGTAAAGAACGATGCGGACAGCTACATACACTCGAAGGAGGATTTCTCCTCGCTTGAAGAAAAACATTTTATCGTCTGGCTGGCGCAGAAACGGTTTCTTATTGCGGACTCATTGGTGGAAGAACGAAAATGCGTGTCGGAGGTTGCCGACCTGCTCCGTTATGTGGATGACCAACTTGTCTTTGACCAATGTATTGAACAGCTCTCGAAAATCCACGGCAAGCCTAAGCTGTGGCGTGAGGCCGTCATACAGGCACGTGGCGAAGCACGCAAGAAAAAAGACAGCCTTACCCCGATGGACGAGAGGCAGCGTGACGACGAACTCCTGCGCCGTTTCGGCCTCTTTGTCCGTGACAACTGCTATTACGCCACACCCGACGATGACGGGGAGCCTATGAGAATTTCCAACTTCATCATGGAACCGCTGTTCCACATTGAGGACGAGAACAACGGTACGCGCATATTCAGGATGCGTAACATGTACAACGTCAGCCGCGTGATAGAGCTGAAAGAGTCCGAGCTGTGTTCGCTGAGCAACTTCCAGCAGAAAGTCGGCTCGGTGGGCAATTACGTATGGCTGGCCAAGATAGACAAGCTCAACCGTGTCAAGGAATACCTGTACTCTAAGACCGACACGGCGGAGCGCATAAGGAAATTAGGATGGAACGCGGAGGAAGGCTTCTTCGCCTTCGGCAACGGCATACTGGACGGCGGCACGTTTAAAAAGGCTGATGACCTCGGAATAGTCCGCGGTGTAAACGGCAAGGCGTTCTACCTGCCCGGACAGTCCAAAATATACCTCCACAACCGCGAGATATTCCAGTTCGAGAGGCTTATGGTGCATGAGAACCGCAGCGGAGTGAAACTCTACGACTACGTTTCATTGCTGATGGACGTATTCGGCGAGAACGCCACCGTCGCTTTCTGCTACATGCTGGCCACCATGTTCCGGGATGTCGTGTTTAAACGTACAAGGCATTTCCCCATCCTTAACCTCTTCGGCGAGAAAGGCACGGGCAAGACCACCCTCGCCACTTCCCTCCAGTCCTTCTTCCTTCACGGCGTTGACCCGCCCAACCTCGGCGTGACCTCCGTCCCAGCCATGAACGACCGTGTTTCGCAGGCCGTCAATACCCTCGCCGTGTTCGACTAGTACAAGAAAGACCTCGACATCCGCAAGATAGCCTATCTGAAAGGCCTGTGGGGAGGCGGAGGCCAGACCAAGAAGAACACAAGTACCGACGGCATGGCTGCACAGACCATCGTAAGCACGGGCGTCGTGCTTTGCGGGCAGGACAAGCCCACGCAGGACATGGAGCTCTACACCCGTGTCCTGTTCCTCGCCTTTTCCAAGACCTCATTCAGCCAGGCGGAGAAGAAACGCTATGAGGATTTGGTGGCAATGTGCAACATGGGACTGACGCACCTGACCGTTGAGATACTGCAACACCGTGAGCTGTTTGAAAAGAACTTCCCGGAAATCTATTCCATCACCAAACGGGAGCTGGCCACGAAATTAGAGAATGAAACGGTGCATGACCGCATCTTCGGGAACTGGGTCATACCGCTGGCTACGTTCCGCACATTGGAAACCGTCATCGACGTGCCTTTCAGCTATGCGGAACTGTTTGACATTTCGCTCAGGGGCTTGCGCAACCAGAACGAGCTGGCGCAGGAAAGCTCCGAGATAGCAGACTTCTGGAACATGCTACAGGGCTTCCAGACATCAGGGAAGTGCATAGAGAACGCGCACTACCGCATAAGGTACTTAAAGTCATTCCGCCCGTTGTCGTCAAAGGAGACCGTCGAGTTCAAGGAGGCACGCCCAATCCTTTACTTGAACACGGCAGCCGTTTCCTCGCTGTTCGGAAGCCGTACCATGAACGCCACGGCCAACCGCTCCAACTGGTCAACCGTGATGTCCTACCTGAAATCGCAGCCGTCATTCCTCGGCCTGAAACAGGACAGGTTTACCATTCTCCTGCCCAACGGCCAGCCAGACTATACGGTCGAGTTCGTCAACGGCCAACAGGTCAGAAAAGTCAGGGTCAACCGTCCAAAGGCACTTTGTTTTGACTACTTGCAGTTGAAAGACGCTTTCGGTCTTGACCTTGAAACGGAGGTGATAACGGATGTTCAAGAAGTGAGAGAAGAAAACAATGATATACCCACCCCATATACCCCCGTACAGAGTGATTTGCCTTTTTAGTCGTTGCCTATGTATTTTAGATTTCAAATAATAGTAGAAAAGCCCACAATCTTATTTTATTGGCAAAATATTTCGATATTTGACAGGAATGATATATTTTTGCAGTATCAAAAATGAATGATATGACAACGAGCGAAAAGATATTGAACTACGCGGCCATGCAGGGCGGGACTTTCAACAGGAAAGACCTTATCCGCCATATTGTAGAAAAAAATCCAGACATCAATGAAGGGGCGGTAGATTTACAGGTAAATCGTTTGTTGTCTTCCGGAGTGCTTAAACGCAGCGGTCGCGGCAAATACATGGTGGATGGGAACAGACTGCCGGAGTTTGTCTATCTTCCTTCAGAGCAGGAACAGCACATATTCTTGAAATTGAAAGCCAAATTCCCGCTTCTTGACATGTGTGTATGGAGTCCTCGGGTACTGGCTTCATATATGCTGCACGTGCCCAACATAGCCTATACATTTGTGGATGTGGAGAAAGACGGAATGGAAACAGTATTTCATGTGTTACAAGACATGAGACTTGGCAGGAACATACTTTTTTCACCATCTGCCGTCGATTGTGACCGTTATTTGACAGGAACAGATTCGATAGTCGTTCGACAGTTGATAGGACAGTCGCCATTAACAGAAGTAGATGGCTGTAAAGTACCACGTATAGAAAAGATTCTTGTTGACGCATTAGGTGACAATGAGTTGTCCTTTGCTGGCGGCTCGGAAATCTACAATATATATGAATATGCGCTTGAAAGAAACAATGTGAATATGAGTAAATTACTAAGATACGCATCACGCCGCAACCGAAAAGACAAAGTAGAACATATTATAAATTCCATAAACGATGATAAATCCTAAAAGTAGAACAATAGAATGGATAACAGAGGCAGCGACGCATCTGGGAATACGAGATTTTGCATTGGCCGAAAAGACAATCAGGGCATTTTCACTGCTCGAAGCCTTGGCCCGTCCCGGATGTCCTTTTGTATTCAAAGGCGGCAGTTCTCTTCTGTTGCACCTGAATACAAGCAGGCGACTGTCAATAGACATAGACATTATCTGCCCTCCCGGAACTCAGATAGAGAATTATCTTATGCAGTATGCCGGGGAATACGGCTTTGGCAAGGTGGAGCTTGTTGAGAGGATTGCAAGAACAGATGTGCCCAAGCAGCATGCCAAATTCTTTTATGAAGTGAGTTATCCGGGCAATGGAGGCCAGGATAAAATTCTCTTGGATGTGCTGTTTGAGAATATTCATTACAGTGACATTGTTGCCAAACCCATTCAAAGCCCTTTGCTTGCAACGGATGAGCCCCTCGTCATGGTCAATCTGCCGAGTGCCGAGGATTTGCTCGGCGACAAGCTGACAGCGTTTGCCCCTCATACGACAGGTATTCCTTTCTTCAAAGGGGAAAAGAACTGCTCTATGGAAATCATCAAACAACTCTATGATGTGGCGTCTCTCTTTGACATTGTTGACGACCTGTCCGTCACCGAAAAGACTTTCAGAAAGTTCGCCGTGGTAGAACTCCGCTACCGTCACTTGCAAGACGATTCCATACAACAAGTTTGTGATGACATCTATCAGACAGCTCTTTGCATATGCCTAAGAGGATTGCACAATCCTGACGAATATAAGTTGCTGATAGGTGGTATCAATCGTATAAGCAACTTCATCCATAGCGAGAAATACACTCTTGATTCTGCAATCATAAACGCTTCAAAAGCTGCCTATCTGAGCAAACTAATCAGTAAGGGCATTACTGGCATCCGCCGCTTCTCTCCTGATAATCAGAAAGAACTGATTTCAAAATCATTGAAAGAGCCATTGCCAACAAAGCTAAACAAATTAAAGAAAACGCACATGGAAGCATTTTTCTATTGGTGTGAAATCCAAGCTATTTGGTAATGGCTTAGCTATTTCCATAAAGTACTGCTAAGTGCATCATCAAATAAAATAAAAAGGTCATCCTGTGGATGGCCTTTTTTATTAAGAACATTTCAAAAAATAATATGCACACATTTCAAAGTTGACAGCGTTGACAACTGATAAGTTCCAATATACCAATCTCTTCCATGAAAAAGTATGCGTTGACAAACGTTGACAAGCGTTGACAGATTAGGGAAAATCAGGAAATCCATAGCCATGTGTTGACAAATCACGGCATATCTATAATTATATCTTTTCATTAAAAGAAAAAGATAAATTATTGTATTATAACCACTTGCAGGTAATGGCTCTTGCGCACTCAAGCCCCTGTCAACCTTGTCAACGCTGTCAACCCTGAAATATATGCCTCTTTCTGTTCGCGAAAAATTTTATGTATGATTTATCCGTTATTCCAATCTCTACCGCCGCTTTTTGAACACGGCAGAAATCCCCTGCATACAAATTCCCGAATATTCCAAGCAACTCCCTCATTCTCCAATGTTTGACGTATTGCACGGCATCCGGACAACCTGTACCTTTATGGCAAAAACATCGAATTATGGACTTACGCAGGTTATTCTGGAAAATCATGCCGGAGCATACATATTCAGCACGCGAGGCCGCGCACTACCTCGGCATCCACCGTTGCACCATCTACGCCTATATCAGTCATTCTGAAAGGCCGCTGCCTTTTTCACGCACAGCGGACAACCTGAGGCTTCGCTTCCTCGGTGAAGACCTGATACTGTTCAAGAAAACGGGATTTCCAAAGAAAGGGCGCAAGCGCAAGAACTCCGGACGTTGACGCATCTTATAGACTTCTTCCGAGAACTATGGCAAGATGCTTTTCCCGAAAACTCAAGGAAAGCGCAGGCAAGCAGCCATGTCTCCGTCCGTATGCCGTCCATATCCGCCACTGCCAGGCTGAACATGGACGGCGGCACTGCGCCGGACTTCACCATCCATTCCCGGGCACAGGCTTCTGGGTCGATAGCATCCACCAATGATATTATCTCGGCGGCAAGACTATCAGCCCTGCCGTCATACACCTCCACCGTGAAAACAAACGGCATTTCGCTTTTCATGTACCGCCGGAAGCTGACGTATTTTGTGCCGTCCGTTTCTTCCCTGACTGATGCTTTCCAGCCGTTCATGGTGGCTATTTGTATGATGTCCTTATCCGTCATTTATTAAACATTTTTGAGTGTTTCCAAAATACACTTGCTTACATTGAAGCATGACAGGTCCGGCCATATCCATGAGGAATACAGCCGGCTTTTTCCTGACCGTTTGTCTCATGCAATCTTCCTGACAGCTTTCAACAACCCGTACACCATTTCTTCCGCCTCTTCCATGTCGGCTACTATATCCTTGATGTGGTAAGGCGCACCACGCTGTCCGTGGCCGTCCGGCTCAATCCACAGGCTCGCCTCATAGTCGGGGTCGAAGCCCTCATAGTACTCTTCAATATTATCTGCCAGGCTGTCGATGCTGTTACCTGTCATGGATGCCGTGAAATAGAAGTCCTGCCCTGCGGGTGTAAACTTGTAGAACTCAAAGATTGTGTTGTTTCCCTGCCTGTCGGCACGCACGTCCCATTCGTCTGCCTCGCCGCACTTCATTACTGTGTCAATGTTGATATTCGTATTCATTGTCTTGTCTGTTTGTGCCAGCCGTGACCGTGGAAGCCACGGCTGACGGGTTATAAATGTTCAATGCCCAAATCCTTCAAGAAACCGCTGCAGGCGGTAGTCCTGTAAATTCTTCAGCTTTGTAGGCCGGAAGTTTTCCTGCTGCTTTACCTGCAACTTGCCCAAGCCTTGTGCCGAGGTCAAGCGTCACTTCCGAAAGTTCGTTGAGCGAGATATAGCCGTACTCGTCCTCCGCAGGCCCTACGACAATGCCATAAAGAATGGTATCGCTGTCCTGCACTTCTCCCTCAAGTATGAACCAACGTATCGCACCAAATGCGAAGATGGCCACGCAGACGGCTTCCTTTCCCCTGCCGTCCTGCGAGTAAAGGGGATAGCCTTTCAAGACTTCCTCCAACCGGGGTGTCATCAGCCTGCACATATCAACAAAGTCTTATTTCGTCACTGTACACTTCTATCTCCGCACCGCTTGTCAGCCTCACGATGAAGCCTGTATCTGTCAGTGCCACCACAATACCATGACGGTAGCCGCGCCACGGCTTAATCAGTTCACATTCCCTGCCGTATTCGGGAAAATCAGTATATCCTGCCATATTCATTATTTTAGGTTGTTACACTATTTCTTTTTCTTTATAGTCGGGGTCATAGACAAGCTCCTTATCGACAAGCGTGCCGTATGCTTCCGCCGCTACACGTGGTGCCCACTCGTTGCGGTCGTCATAGTAACCCTTTTGGTAGTTGTGCGCCAGTTGGCGCATGAAGCCGATGAACACCTTGAACATCTGCTGTTGCAGGTAGCGGTGTGCCCTTGACAGTTCCCTGCCTGTGATTTCGGCGAAACCCATCCGTCCGTTGACGAAGTTCTCAAACTCTTTGGCAAACTCCTTGTCCTGTTTGGATATTGCCTCTCCTGAAAAATCCTGATAGCCCATAATTTCTGTTTTTAATGTCATACACTTGCCTGATAATAGATTTGTGGTTCGGCCGATACATTGTATATGTAACTGCCGCAACGCACCAGAAGGCAGTCCTTGCCGTAATATAGCCTTTTCATGCCTCTTACGCTCCCGGTACGGTGGAAGTTCGGGAAGCGGTCAATGCCGACCCTCCGCCCTTGTTCGATTGTCATTCTTCTTACACGCATAATCCGATGTTTTGAATGTTGTAGGTTTCAATTCTTTTCCCTTTTGTGAAACCCTTTGGGGCTTCGTGGCCGGGAAAGCCGTTTCCCGTGCGGAGTTTCACTGCGGACAAGAGGGAGGATAAGACAGGTGTGAGGCGAGAGAGCGCGGACGGAATACCCAAATTTCCAAGGCACGCGGAAATTTGTGGAAGGCTGTCGTCAAACCCTCCCGCCGAAAGCGCAGGCGACACTTGTCGTTCCTCCCGTCCGCAGTATGTTTGCACGAGGAAACGCCTTCCGGACATGACGCCCGAAAGGCTGACAGTCAAAAGAACAGGTAGTAAATGAACAAAGTCATCCAAGTACCGCCGCCAATGTGGGGACTTCGCAGACTGTTGAGTGAAACGAAGCGTAAGAAGTCACCTCTTTGGCGGAGGATATGGCTTTGCCAGTTGTTGCAAACAGACATCGGCTTGGTTTGCTTGGTGTAGAAACACGGAGCAAACAGGCCATATTATATATAATGCAGTAAGATTTTTTAACAGAAAAGTCAATATAGTCATCATATATTAGAATGTCGACCAGTGGGCAAATAGACATTACTATAAAAATCATTCTCAAAAAGTATAAAAATAGCCTTGAAATGTAGAACATTTAATGAAAATGAGTATCTTTGCAGAAAAAAATAAATGGATGAAAAGCAAATCGATAAGGCCGAAAATCGTTTGAAAGCCGTATGGAAAAGCCACGCGACTTTGACCCTTTTGGCCAAGCAGGATTTGCCCACCTTTGGCTACAATATGATTGACCCTTTAAAGTCCTGGTGTTGGGGGTCAATTTTATTTTACCCTTATAAAATTTCCCGTTTTTCTTAGACCTTAACTTTGGCATACTTTCACCATATAGCTCTATGGTATGAGCCGTATGTATGATGCGGTCAAGGATTGCATCGGCTATTGTCGGGTCACCTACCATGCCGTACCAGTTGGAGGAGGGGTACTGCGATGTGATGATGATGAATTTCCGTTCATGCCTATCCTCGATGATGTCAAGCCGTATGGGACGCTCCTTGGCGTCAAGAGGCACGATGAACAGGTCGTCAAGGATGAGCAACTGGCATCGCTCAATCTTCTTGAGTTCCGTTTCAAGTGTACCTTTGACTTTGGCGACTTTCAGCGCTCCGAGCAGTTTCGGGGCATTGGCATATAAGGTACGGAATCCCCTTTTGCATGCTTCGTGGCCGAGGGCGCAGGCCAGATAGCTTTTCCCCGTTCCTGAAGAACCGGTAATGAAAAGGTTCTGTGCCTTATGCACAAAATCAAGGGTGGCGAGACGTTCCATCTGGTTGCGATCCAGCCCCCGGTTCGTGGCATAGTCGACCTGTTCAATATAGGCCTTGTAACGGAATGCCGCATTCTTGGTAAGCCGTGCAATGGCAGCCTGCGCACGATAGTCCCATTCGCGTGCAAGGAGCATGGAAAGGAACGTGTCCGCAGTCATGGATTGCGGAGTGGTGCCGGCAAGACTTTCCCTGAAAGCCTCTGCCATGCCATGCAATTTCATACGGTTCATTAAATCCAGCGATATGGCATTCTGGTCCTGTTGTCCCGTAACGGGAGCTGTTTTATTGTTTACTTCCATAAATATGAGTTTTATTGTTTGTCCTTTCTGTAATATTCACGTCCACGTATGTTTTTGTGGGTCAATGGAGCCGGGGAAGTCATGTCGGGCTGTACTTTCCCGTCCTCATCGGGAAGGAAATCCGCGTCTTCTCCCAGTTCAAGCACCTCGCGCAAGGCCTGATACCCGTATTGCAACTTCTGGTCCGCACATGCGCAAGCCGCAACCAGACGGTCACGGCCGTATTTTTTCTCCAGGGTCAGGATGCCACGGCATGACCTGAACGCTTTGGGCGGATATTGCATGGCACGCTCCACTTCCCGTAGATAGTTCAATACGATATTGTCTATTTCCGAGGCACGTCGGAAGAGTTCCTCCAAGTCCTTGTCATAGGGGCCATAGTGTCCCGGCAGGTTGTGCTCCTTTTTCCAGGAATAAGCGTAGGGAATGTCACAGCGGTCATGGGTGGCGACAAGGTTCATGCCACAGTAGATTTCCACCGTGCCGGTATCATAGAGAATCGTCATGCGCCTGCCTACATACTCCTTCGGAACGCTGTAATGGTGCTTGAACAACGAGACGTAAGAGTTCTTCCCGACAGTCATCAGCTTCCTTTTTTTCATTACGTAACGTTTCACGGGAAGCGGCCGAAGATAATCCTTCTCTCCCTGAAGGAACATTTCCTTGCGTGACACCTCCCGTCCGGCCATCACCTTTTCATTGAAATCAAGCAGGGAGACACGGACGGCGGTATTGAGTTCCTCCAGGCCGGAGAATGTCATTCCCTCTATGTCAAGGTAAATGGAACGGTAGAGGAGCTTTACGGCATTCTCTACCAAAGCCTTGTCTTTGGGATGACGCACACGGGCGGGATAGACCGCACAGCCGTAATATTCGGCAAAAGCGGCGAAATCATCATTGATGACAGGCTCGTTGCGGTCGCTTCGTGTGACGGCAGCCTTCAGATTGTCGGGGACGATAGCCGCAGGAACGCCTTCAAAATATTGCATGGCATTCTCACATGCCTTTATCAGGTCTTCCTTGCGTTGAGACCACACGGCTTCGCAGTAGGTATAATGGCTGAACGGAAGGATGGCGACAAACACCTCGGCTTTCTTCGTCTCGCCCGTCATTTCATCAACGACTTCAAGCCTGTCACCGGCAAAGTAAATATACATCTGGTCGGCGGCATAGTGCTCGACATGACCGACGACCTTGACGTGAAACTTGTACTGACGGACAGCCCGTTTGAAGGAAGACAACTGATAGCCGTCAGGATATTCGGCATGGTATTCCTTGAACAGTTTCCGGACACTCATGCCTTTGCGTGACAGGCGGGATGCATATCCGGGAAGCAAGGCCTCCAGTTCAATCCTCCTGGAAGAAGGCTCCCGATGCCGGGATGCCGTACAGCCGAACAACTCATCCAACTGCCCGTCGGACAGGGAAAGAAGCTGTTCAATACTCTTGCCGCTTGAAAGGAACAGGCGGACATACTTGCGGACAGTATTACGGGAAGTATGAAACGTGGAAGCCGTTTCCTTGATTCCCATGCCGGCCGCATAACATCTTAAAATGTTTTTGATTCGTTTATACATTTGTATAGATTTTATTATCACCCCCGTTACACCAGGACTCGGGCACTCAAATCTACACAAAAAAATCTATAACAATAGGTGAACTAAGTGGTCAATACTATTTTGGCCAGAAGGGTCAATCATATTGTAGCCAAAGGGGACAGTCCTGCTTGGCCAAAAGGGTCAAAGTCGCGTGGCTTTTCCAGCAGGCATAGTGCTGGGCCGGCTTCACGCCGTGCCCGCCACGGCAGACCTCGACGCCATAAGCCTCGGGGTGCTCTGCACACTGATATTCTTCGTGGGCTACGGCATAGGCAACGACACCACCATGCTGGCCCGGTTCCGCAGCCTCAGCCCCGGACTGGCACTGCTGCCGGCCGTGTCGATACTGGGCAGGCTGGCCGGAAGCCTGGCCGTGGCCATGCTCGCCGGAGGCCACAGCCCGGCCGAATGGCTCGCCGTGGGCAGCGGCATGGGCTACTACTCCATATCGAGCGTGCTCAT
>OLOR01002644.1_pt1 | contig 13714 bp, 9 predicted proteins | sample 1672521 | NCBI WGS metagenome assembly OLOR01 (sample SAMEA3136695, study PRJEB25190) | human gut metagenome | biome: human gut; feature: human-associated habitat; material: faeces | place: Austria | collected 2013
ATGACTCCCACCTCTGCAGGTGGTGAGCAACAAAATTATATCAGTGGTGGGATTCTTGAAAAATTTGTAATTGGACAAAAGGAGGAACAGAAAATGCCGATTAAGATACAGGGAGATTTACCGGTAAAAGAAATTCTTGAAAGAGAAAATATATTTGTCATGGATGAGGGAAGAGCGGTACACCAGGACATTCGCCCACTTCAGATTCTGATCCTGAATCTGATGCCTCTGAAAGAAGAAACAGAACTGCAGCTTCTGCGGTCTCTGTCAAACACACCATTACAGGTGGACGTGACTTTTATGGCAGTTGAGAGCCATCAGGCAAAAAATACGTCTGCCAATCATCTGAATAAATTTTATCAGACTTTTTCGGAACTCAAAGATATGAAGTTTGATGGAATGATCGTGACAGGAGCACCGGTAGAACAGATGGAGTTTGAAGAAGTGGATTACTGGAACGAGCTGACAGAGATCATGGACTGGACAGAAAGTCATGTGACATCTACGATTTTTCTGTGCTGGGCTGCACAGGCAAGTCTGTATCATTTTTACGGACTTCAGAAACGTCAGCTCGATCACAAAATGTTTGGTCTCTTCTGGCACAAAGTTCTGAATCGTAAGATCCCGCTGGTCAGAGGATTTGATGATGCTTTTCTTGCACCACATTCCAGACATACAGAGGTTCCAATCGAAGATATCCGTGCATGTAAAGATATCACGATTCTTGCAGAATCTGAGGAGGCGGGGCTTTTTCTTGCAATGGCACAGGGGGGACGTAAGATTTTTGTCATGGGACATCCGGAATATGACCGTGTGACACTGGATGGAGAATATAAGAGAGATGTAGGAAAGGGACTTCAAATCGATCTTCCGAAGAATTATTACAAAGATAATGATCCGGAAAACAGACCGCTGCTTCTCTGGAGAGCTCATGCCAATAATCTGTATACAAACTGGCTGAATTATTACGTATACCAGAGTACTCCGTTCGACCTGATGGGAACACCGGATTTTGACAGTATTTCGTTTGAGTAAAAAGGCCGAGTAGTTTGATGGATTAAAGAATATTATAAAGAAAGTGCGAAACCTGGAGAATATTTCCACCGGGCTTCTCACTTTTTTGGTGTACAGGACAAATATGGTAGTGTATAATAGATTTAAAGCATTGAAAATATAATATGCAGGGGGAAAATGAAATGGATGGTTCGATGTTTATCGGAACATGGTGGTCACTGGTACCGCCATTGCTGGCAATCGTGCTGGCATTAGTAACCAAGGAAGTGTACAGTTCGCTTTTTATCGGGGTGGCAGCAGGGGCACTGCTGTATACCGGCTTTCATCCGTGGAATGCATTTGTGGCATTCTTTGATATCATGAAGAACAGTATGAATCTGAATATTTTGATCTTTGATGTATTGCTTGGAATGATCATCGTCCTGATGTCAAAATCAGGCGGATCGGCAGCTTATGGCAAATGGGCGGGAAGTAAGATCAAGACTAAGAAAAGTGCAATGCTGGCAACGACAGGTCTTGGCGTACTGATCTTTGTGGATGATTATTTTAACTGCCTGACAGTTGGTTCTGTTATGAGACCTGTCACAGACCGTTACAAGGTATCCAGAGCCAAACTGGCATATATTATTGATGCAACAGCTGCACCGGTATGTATTATCGCACCGATTTCCAGCTGGGCGGCAGCTGTCAATTCTTATGTGCCGGATGATGCTGGTATTACAGGATTTCAGCTGTTCCTGTCAACGATTCCGTATAATCTGTATGCGATCCTGACACTTGTGATGGTAGTTTTCATCATCATGACCGGACTGGATTTTGGTCTGATGAAGGTACATGAACGCAATGCGGCCAGAGGAGATCTTTTTACTTCAGGTGGAGAGGAATTTGATCAGGTTAAAGACGAAGAAATCTCAGCAAATGGAAAAGTCATCGATCTTGTGCTGCCGGTACTGGTACTTATCGTATCTGCAATCGGGGCAATGATCTATACAGGATTCCTTGGTGGAGCAACAGATATCGTGACTGCTTTTTCTGGTTGCGATGCAGAGACCAGCTTGATCTTTGCTACGATGATCACGGTATTTTTTATGCTGATTCTTTATCTTCCACGCAAAGTGGTTACCTTTAAGGGATTTATGGACAGCTTTGTAGAGGGATTCAAGATGATGATTCCTGCAATTGCAATTCTGATCTTTGCATGGTCACTGAAAGGCATGGGCGATGCACTGGAAATCAGTACTTTTGTCAAAAATATCGTTGGAAGTAATACATCTGCAAGTGTGATCCTTCCGGCAATCTTGTTTGTAGTTGCTGTGTTCCTTTCTTTTTCAACAGGAACAAGCTGGGGAACTTTTGCAATCCTGGTTCCGATCGCGATCGCAATGTTCCCGGGTTCTGAAAATCTTCAGATGATGATCATTTCTGTATCAGCAGTTCTGGCAGGAGCAGTCTGTGGTGACCATGTTTCTCCGATTTCTGATACTACAGTTATGTCTTCAGCAGGGGCACAGTCAAATCATATCAATCACGTAACTACGCAGATGCAGTATGCAGCAGTAGTTGCAGTGATCTCTTTTATCGGGTATATCATTGCCGGATTTGTACATATCTGGTGGGTGGTTCTTGGAATCAGCCTGATCCTGCTTCTGCTTACGCTTACAGTGATCAAAAAAATCACATCTTCCAAAGAAGAGGAGACAAAAGCAGGTGCGTAAGATTCAGGTACCATATATTGACCAGAGCATAAAATATCCAACCGGATGCGAGAGCGTTTCGGCAGTTATGTTATTGAAGTATCTTGGCTATGAGATTACGGTAGATGAGTTTATTCAGAACTGTCTTGAGTGCCGAGAGATGGAAATACGGGATGGTGTTCTGTACGGCCCGGATCCGAACAAATTTTTCTGTGGAAGTCCTTATGATGAAGAATCTTATGGGATTTATGCGAGAGGACTTCAGAAAGCGCTTGCAAAAGCCGCAGGGGATCATTATGAATTTCTGGATGAGACGGGAACATCGACAGAGACACTTCTGAAAAAGTATATCGATCAGGATATGCCGGTGGTATTCTGGGCATGTATCAACATGCGTAAGGAAATTCCGGGACCGGAGTGGAAACTTCTGGATACAGGAGAACGATTTTGCTGGACCTCAAACGAACATTGTATGCTGCTGGTGGGATATGATGAAGAAAAGTATTATTTTAATGATCCGTATGATAACAATGGAGTAGTTGGATATCCAAGAACACTGGTTGAAAAAAGACATGCTGCGCAGCACAGTATGGCGCTTGGTGTCTTGAAAAGATGATTTTGTACCAAAAAGTGTCAGGATTTTATAAAAACTTTATTTGAATTAAAAAGGTAAATCTGCTATAGTAGATATGGTTACGGTAAACTGTTTTTTATCAGAGAAAGAAGTGTTTATTGTGCGTAAGAAATCACACATATTATTGGCAAGGTATCTGGCAGATCAGATGCCGGCTAATGAAAGTTTACAGTCACATAGAAAAGCATTTTGTCTTGGCAATATCCTGCCAGACATCCAGCCTTCATTTGTAACCAAGAGACATGAGTATTTCGGTACTTTTGATGAGGTTCAGGGTAAGATACGACGACTGGTTCAGTCAGGGGCCGGATATAATGACAGGGTATTCTGGCGGAGATCCGGAGAGGTCATGCATTATATAGCAGATTATTTTACTTTTCCACATAATAAGACGTTTGATGGTACACTTTATCAGCACAACACCTATGAAAAGCATCTGAAGAACGAGCTGAAAGCATTTGTTCTGGAAGGTAAGGCTGATGTGTATACGGAGAAGGAAATCCATTTTGAGACGCTGAATCAGCTTCTACAGTACATTAAGGAACATCACAGGAGATATCTGAACTGTAAGAGAAATATAGATGATGATATTCATTATATCCTCACTGTGTGCTATCAGGTATTTCAGGGACTGTTTCAGTTATGCCGGAAGAATGGCATAGCAGATTATGCTTATGCAGTTATGTAAATATGAAAAGAATGTGAATTTTATCCAGAAACCGTCGGGGTATTTATCCCGGCGGTTGATTTTTATGGAAATTTATGCTAAACTAATCGCAGTTATTGTGTAAGTGAGTTAGCAGTGAGAAACATACCTTTATAAGGGGAATAAAGATATGTTCTTGACAGAAGGGAGCAATTTTACCAGAATGAAGAACAAATATCTGACCAGAAGTTTATGTGTAACAATTTTATCTGCAATGGTTTTATCCAGTCCGATGTCAGTCATGGCTGCGGATGAGCATATAGAAACTGCAAGCGATTTGGGCGATGGAAGTGGTGAGGTAATCTCTGATGGAAGTGATACACCGGCACCGGAACCGAACACACCGGCACCGGAACCGAACACACCGGCACCGGAACCGAACACACCGGCACCAGAACCGGACACACCGGCACCGGAGCCAGATACGCCGACGCCAGAACCGGATACACCAACACCGGAACCAGATACGCCGACACCGGAGCCGACTGTGACGCCATCGGATCCAACTGCAACACCGGAGCCGACTGTGACGCCATCGGATCCAACTGTAACACCGGATCCAACTGCAACACCGAGTCCGGCACCGACAAATGTAACAGAATCTGAAGCTGCAAAGAATCTGGTAGCAAAGATCAATGCACTTGCGAAGGAGACACTTACAGTAAATCATGCGGCAAGGGTAAAAGAACTCAGAGCAGAATATGACAGCCTGCCGGAAGACCAGAAGAAGTTTGTTACAAATTACGATCTTCTTGTTGGCTTTGAAAGCAAGATTGCAGAATTGCAGAAGAATCAGAAGGATGCGGGGAATGCAACAGATATTTCTGATGGAAGTGGAAATGTTACAGGCAAGACAGGAACACCGGTTTATTATGTGTCGAACCTTCATGCAGGCAAAGAATTTTATCTGGACAGTCTGAAAAATAATTATCAGCTTTCTTTTTCTGATGATTTTTCTTCTGTGATGGATGAAATTGAAAAAGAATATAAAGAAAAAAACAAACTGACAGACGTTAGCGACAGCAGGGCTGACGGCCTGACGACTTCAGCAGATTCTCTACTCGTGCGTAACTGGCAGGATATCCTGGCAATCTATGTTTATGAGCAGAGCCAGGAAGGAAACACGGAGTTCACTCTTGATTCATCAGCGAAGGATGAACTGGCAAAGATTTTTGCTGAGATGAATCCGGTTGTCCGTGATAAAGAAAGCATTACACATGTTTCTTATGGAAACTATCACATTAACCATTATATTAAACAGAATAATATTTCACAGGAAAACAGGACAGTACTTAAGAAATATGTAGAAACAGATTGCAAGCTGCTCTGTGCGATTGTTACAGATGCGAAAGGATTTGTACGTCAGAGTGTCGGGGATGATGTTTCTGAAGAACGTGTAAATGTCATTACTGCAGCATATTCACTGGTAGGTGAAGTTGGATATTTCTGGGGCGGCAAATCAACGCAGATCGGTAAAGACTCCAGTTGGGGTTCTGCCGAAAAAGTATCTGCAGCAGGCAGTGCCAGCAGTGGAACTGTCCGTGCATATGGTCTTGATTGCAGTGGATTTGTTACATGGTCAGTGATCAATGGATATCTGAATCAGGGTATGCAGAGCAGTGTGGGAGACGGTACTTCTGAACAGTGGGAGAATGCCAATGTTGTCAGTGAACAGGATGCGCAGCCGGGTGACCTTGTATTCCAGAATGGACCGGAAGCGGGCAGTAATAACCATGTAGGTATTATCTGTGGCAAGACAGATGCAGGCGACTGGATCGCAGTACACTGTTCTTCCAGTAAGAATGGGGTAACAGTTGGAGAAGCTTATGGTGCAAGTTTCCGTTATATCCGTCAGCCTTCCTTCTATCCTACACAGACGGAAGTTGCAGAGATGGAAAACCAGGGTGCAAGTGCAGACAATGCAGAAACAGATCTGATAACGGATAATATGACAACGTCAGCAACACTTGTGGCAGAAACAACAAACTCTCTCAGTGATGGATTGAATGTGAAGGATACAGCAACACATGATACAGCGGAAACAATTACAGCACCTGCTGATGCGGCTGAGGATGTTGAGATAACATTTGAGGATATGAGTGATGAATCCGAAAATCAGACGACTTCCAATTATGCGACGGGTAGTGTGGAAGTGACAGATACGCTGGATGAAATCCTGAATCAGAATGTTTCGGTTTCCGGAAGTTCTGCGGAAATTCTTCCGCAAAAACCGGATAACAGTGATATTCAGGTTACTTTTGAAGATTGATGATAAACAAGGCCGGACGATTCGAAAGAGTCGTTCGGTTTTTTACAGCAAGCTCTTTTATTGATGGCAGAAGTCTGATAATATAAGACTGTACAGGAGATAAGGGAGTGACAGATGAAGAAAAAAAGAAGATTTGGACGTAGAGTTTTCTGCGTTTTGATTGTCCTGTTTATGGGTGTCATCTGGCAGAGTGATCTTCTTTCTCAGGAACCTGCTGAAGTCAGGTCATTAAGAAAACAGGAGATTCTGCAGACCGATGACAATTACAGGGAATATTATTTTGGATTGCTGACAGAAGATGAGAAGAAAATATATCGTGAAATGCTGAGTGGAATACAGGAGAGACAAGATGAGTTTTATCTGACATCTTCGAATGAACAGCTGATCAGTAAAGTTTACCATGCATTGCTGAAGGATCATCCGGAACTTTTCTGGGTGCACAATCGTGAGGAAGTATATACGACTGCGTATAAAGGAACTGATTATTGCAGATTTTCACCTGGATATACGTATACAGATCAGGAAATTCAGGAAATTATGGCATTCATGGAACATGCGCTGGAAGAAGTGAAAGAGCAGATTACACAGGATATGTCTGCCTATGATAAGGTCAAAACAGTTTATACGTATCTGATAGATCATGCAGAGTATGAAGCATCGGAGGATGACCAGAATATTGCAGGCATTTTCTGGAAAAAGAAAGCTGTGTGTGCCGGATATGCGAGGGCGGTACAGTATCTTTTGGAACAGCTTGGAGTTCCGTGTATTTATGTAGAGGGAAATGCGAGGGACAGTGATGAAGGACATGCCTGGAATATCGTAGAAATTAACGGTGAGCAATATTATGTAGATGCTACAAACGGGGATCAGCCGGCATTTCTGGAAGGCGATGCGGTTTCTCTGGAAGAACATAAGACAACAATTTATGATTATCTGTGTCCTTTTCCACAGGAATATGAGCAATTATATACAGCATCCGATGAATTTCCGGTTCCGGAGTGTACTGCGACGGATCTTAATTTTTATGTGCTGAATCAGGCATGTTTTGATACATATGATGAACAGCAGATTTATGATTTCTGCTGTATGCGTCTTGAGAACGGAGCTGCGGTAGTACGTTTCAAATTTACTTCGCAGGAAGCTTTTGACGAAGCATGTCAGCAGTGGATACAGGAAGGATATGTTCAGAAAGTTGCTGAATATTATCTGAAAATGTATGGGCTCAGTACAGTAGAGTATCATTATGGTATTCTGGATAATCTGAAAACGATATATTTTATGTTTTAGAGGAGATATTTTTATGAATGATATTTTGCAGCAGATTATGAATATGATTGAGAATACGCGGACAGTACCGTCTATATCCAGTTTTTCGATGATCGGTTTTACAGTATTGCTGATTTTTGGAGTGATCAACTGTATTCTGGGATATCGGCTTCTGCGTTTCTGGATGATGCTCTGTGGTTTTGTCATTGGAGCTGGAATTGGATTTGGTGCAGCGTATACCGGTGGTGTGACAGAGAAATATATGTATGCGGTTTTTATGGTTGGAGCGGGTGTACTACTGGCCGTGATCGCATTTGTGAGCTATAAGATTGGAATTTTTATTCTGGGAGCAGGCATTGGAATTGGACTTGGTATTTATGTTTTTCATCCAACTACTTCGTTGGTATTCTTTTTCTGTCTCCTTCTGGGAGTGGGCCTTGGTGTGCTGGCTATGAAGCAGGCGAGGGAAGTTCTGATCATTGGGACAAGCCTTCTGGGAGGTGCGATGGCAGGCTTTTCTGCTGCAAAATTAGGCGGACTGGCGGATATTCCGTATGGTCTGGGACTGAGTGCAGGATTTGCACTTCTTGGAATGCTGATTCAGTTTGCGACAAACAGGCGCAAAGATGATGACGAGGAAGAAGAGTACGAAGAGGATGCGTATAACGATGGACAGGACAGTTCTGATTATGTGGATTTCAGGGATTATATGCCACAGAAATCAGAAAGAAAGGCGCAGAAAGAAGTCAGAAGAACATCGGCACAGAGACAAAATGTGAAGCATACGCCGGGAAGAGCGCAGAACAGTTCTCATAAAGCATCTCGGAGTACGCAGCAGGTAGATTTTAGACTTGAAAAAAATAAAGGAAGAAAACATAAAAAGGATGCGGTGGCACCTGAATCAGAAAAAACAATTCCGTACCGACCGAGAAAGAGCAGACAGAAAGAAATTGATCTTCCGCTGGGATCTTTTGATACAGAAGATTCCTATCATCCAATGAATGATGACTATGAAGAACCGGTTGTAATTGATGAGGATGAACTGGATGAGGAAGTGCTGAGAGAAATGATGGACGAAGACGACCGGGAGGGAGAAGAACTCTGGAAAAAGATATCCAGACGTGATGATACACATAAAAAAAGAAAGTAACAGTAAAGATGCCGGGTAGAAGGCAGGAAAGAAGGACAACATGGCAAAAGAAGCTAAGACAAATGCGATGAGAATGCTGGATCGTCAGAAAGTGAAATATGAAGCATTTCCATATGAATGTGATGAGTTTATTGATGGACTTCACAGTGCAGATCTGATTGGGGCACCATATGAACAGTCTTTTAAAACACTGGTTATGGAAGGGAAAAGCGGCGGATACTATGTATTTGTAGTACCGATCGAAAAAGAAGTGGATCGTAAGGCGGCTGCGAAAGCAGTTGGAGAGAAGGCTGTGGATATGATCCATGTTAAGGATATTCTGAAAATTACAGGCTATGTAAGAGGCGGATGCAGTCCACTTGGGATGAAAAAACCATATCCGGTCGTGTTTGATGCATCCGCGGGTGGGTTTGAAGAAATATATGTAAGTGGAGGCCGCGTCGGACTGACGCTGAAAGTTCCGCTTGCTGCACTTTTGAAAGTGACAAATGGAAAACTGGCGGATATCACAATGAAATAAAAAATACTGTAAACAGTAAGCTGCAAAAGCTCCCGATCATTAAAAACGGGAGCTTTTGTCATGCAGTAAAACTGCAGTATGAAATTCTAGTTATCGGCAGCATCTTCTTCGTTAACCTGGAAGACGTGACGTTTCTTCGCCATTTCGTCGCTTGCCAGATATTCGTCATAGGTGGTGATCTTGTCAATCAGCTTACCGTCAGGAAGGATTTCCATGATACGGTTGGCGGTTGTCTGCACGAACTGATGGTCATGGGAAGTAAAAAGGATAACTCCCGGGAATTTGATCAGTCCATTGTTCAATGCAGTAATAGATTCCATGTCCAGATGGTTGGTAGGTTCATCAAGAATCAGGATATTAGCACCGGAAATCATCATTTTGGACAACAGGCAACGGACTTTTTCACCACCGGAAAGAACACGTACTTTTTTTACGCCGTCTTCACCAGGAAAAAGCATTCTGCCAAGGAAACCGCGGACATAAGTAGCATCTTTGATTTCAGAATACTGTGTCAGCCAGTCTGTGATCGTGAGATCATTGTCAAATTCCTGTGTATTGTCTTTTGGAAAATATGCCTGAGAAGTGGTGACACCCCATTTGTAACTTCCTTCGTCTGGCTCCAGTTCACCGACAAGGATACGGAAAAAAGTAGTAATGGCCTGTTCATTGGCACCAACAAATGCAACTTTATCGTCATGACCGAGAGTAAAGCTGATATTGTCCAGAACTTTTACGCCATCAATAGTCTTGGAGAGGTTTTCGACCATAAGCACTTCATTGCCAATCTCGCGGTTTGGACGGAAGTCGATGTATGGATACTTACGACTGGAAGGACGCATATCATCCAGCTGGATTTTTTCCAGTGCACGCTTACGGGAGGTTGCCTGTTTGGATTTGGAAGCGTTGGCACTGAATCGGGAAATAAATTCCTGAAGCTCTTTGATTTTTTCCTCTTTCTTTTTGTTGGCTTCTTTCATCTGTTTGATAAGAAGCTGGCTGGATTCAAACCAGAAATCATAGTTTCCGGCATACAGCTGGATCTTGCCATAGTCAATATCGGCAGTATGTGTGCAGACCTTATTAAGAAAATAACGGTCATGGGATACAACGATGACAGTATTGTCAAAGTTGATCAGAAATTCTTCGAGCCATTCGATTGCCGGAAGATCCAGATGGTTGGTAGGCTCATCGAGAAGAAGAATGTCCGGATTGCCGAACAGAGCCTGTGCAAGAAGAACTTTGACTTTCTGGCTGCCGGTCAGGTCAGCCATCTGTGTATAGTGGAGCTCGGATTCGATGCCAAGTCCGTTCAGAAGAGTAGCAGCATCAGACTCTGCCTCCCATCCGTTCATCTCTGCGAATTCACCTTCAAGTTCGCTGGCACGGATACCGTCTTCATCTGTAAAATCTTCCTTTGCATAGATCGCCTCTTTTTCCTTCATGATTTCATAAAGTCTGGCATTTCCCATGATAACGGTATCCAGTACGTTGAAGGAATCATATTTGAAGTGGTCCTGCTGCAGGAAGGAGAGTCGCTGGCCAGGAGTGATCACAATATCTCCATTGGTCGGTTCGAGCTGTCCGGAAAGGATTTTAAGGAAAGTAGATTTACCGGCACCGTTTGCTCCGATCAGACCGTAGCAGTTGCCTTCGGTAAATTTGATGTTGACATCCTCAAAGAGGGCTTTTTTGCCAACACGTAAAGTGATATTATTTGCTGAAATCATAAGGTACCTCTTTTCTTCATTATGGTTTCGAATTAAGTTTTCGATCATTGAACAGTAACTGGCCTGTTTTTGGCCATTCATTCCCATTTTACAGTAAAGTGGAGATTTTGCAAGCCTTAAATCATAAAAACATTGAATTTACACAGAGGAATTGCTATAATTTAAGAAAGTTTGCTGGAGAGTTACGGGTAACGGAAAGAGGAAACAGAGTATGTTGATAACTAGAGAATGCGATTATGCTGTGCGGGTGCTCCGCGCAATGGCAGAGGAAAAGAGAGTCAGCGTAAATGAAATCTGTGAAAAAGAACTGATCACAGCACCTTTTGCATACAAAATCCTGAAAAAACTGCAGAAATCAGGAATGGTCAGAGGGTATCGTGGTGTTCATGGGGGATATTCTCTGAACTGTGATCTTGATCAGATAACACTTTATGATGTTTATACAACGATCGATCCGGGAATGTTTATCATTGACTGCCTGGAACCTGGCTATGACTGTGCCAGGAACAGCGCAGACGGACAGAACTGTTCTGTTCACTGTGAACTCGCGGAAATTCAGGAGGAACTGTGCAGGATGCTAAAGCGAAAATCCCTGAAAAAACTTATAAACGGCTAACTTTTTTGTATGTAAATAGATACAGAAAATGCGTAATCCCGATTGGACAATCGCAATAGTGTATGATATAATAACCAATGGACTTTTAGACCGTTTCAGTGGTCTGAAATAAATAAAAATTTTCATCATACCTTTAAGGAGGAAAACAAACTATGGCAAGAAAGATGAAAACCATGGATGGTAACCATGCAGCCGCTCATGCATCATATGCTTTTTCTGATGTAGCTGCTATTTACCCGATTACCCCTTCATCTGTAATGGCTGAAGCAACAGACGAGTGGGCAACTCAGGGAAGAAAGAACATCTTTGGACAGGAAGTACAGGTTACAGAGATGCAGTCTGAGGCAGGTGCTGCAGGTGCAGTACACGGATCTCTGGCAGCAGGTGCCCTGACAACTACTTATACTGCATCCCAGGGTCTTCTTCTGATGATCCCGAACCTTTACAAAATCGCTGGTGAGCAGCTTCCGGGCGTTATCAATGTATCCGCTCGTGCACTTGCTTCTCATGCACTTTCCATTTTCGGAGACCATTCCGACGTTATGGCCTGTCGTCAGACCGGATGTGCAATGCTCTGCGAATCATCTGTACAGGAAGTTATGGACCTGACACCAGTTGCTCATCTGGCAGCAATCAAAGGTAAAGTTCCGTTCATCAACTTCTTCGATGGATTCCGTACATCTCACGAGATCCAGAAGATTGAAACATGGGATTATGAAGATCTGAAGGATATGGCAGATATGGATGCTATCCAGGCATTCCGTGACCATGCACTTAATCCGAATCATCCATGTCAGAGAGGTTCAGCTCAGAACCCTGATATCTTCTTCCAGGCAAGAGAAGCATGTAACCCGTTCTATGATGCTCTTCCGGCAGTAGTTCAGGAATACATGGACAAAGTTAATGAAAAGATCGGAACAGATTACAAACTGTTCAACTACTATGGAGCTGAGGATGCTGAACACATCATCATCGCTATGGGTTCCGTAAACGATACAATCGAAGAGACAATCGATTACCTTGCAGCAGCAGGCAAAAAAGTTGGTGTTGTTAAAGTTCGTCTTTACAGACCATTCTGCGCACAGGCACTGATCGATGCTATTCCGGATTCTGTAAAACAGATCAGCGTTCTTGACAGAACAAAAGAGCCAGGAGCACTTGGCGAGCCTCTGTACCTTGACGTTGTTGCTGCATTAAAAGACAGCAAGTTTAAAGATGTTAAGATCTTTACAGGACGTTACGGACTTGGTTCCAAAGATACTACACCGGCACAGATCGTTGCAGTATATGAGAACACAACAAAAGAAAAATTCACAATCGGTATCGTTGATGACGTTACAAACCTTTCTCTTGAAACAGGTGCTCCGATTGTTACAACACCAGAAGGAACTACAAACTGTAAGTTCTGGGGCCTTGGAGCTGATGGTACTGTAGGTGCTAACAAAAACTCCATCAAGATCATTGGTGACAATACAGATATGTACGCTCAGGCATATTTTGATTATGACTCCAAGAAGTCCGGCGGTGTTACAATGTCTCACCTTCGTTTCGGTAAGAAACCGATCAAATCCACATACCTGATCCACAAAGCAAACTTTGTTGCATGTCACAATCCGTCCTATGTAAACAAATATAACATGGTTCAGGAACTTGTTGATGGTGGTACATTCCTTCTTAACTGTGCATGGGATATGGAAGGACTTGAAAAACATCTCCCGGGACAGGTAAAAGCATTCATCGCTAACCATGATATCAAATTCTACACCATCGACGGTGTTAAGATCGGTATCGAAACTGGTATGGGACCAACACGTATCAACACAATCCTTCAGTCTGCATTCTTCAAACTTACAGGAATCATTCCGGAAGAGCAGGCAATCGAACTGATGAAAGCAGCTGCAAAAGCTACTTACGGACGTAAAGGTGATGACGTTGTTCAGAAAAACTGGGCAGCTATCGATGCCGGTGCAAAACAGGTTGTAGAAGTTAAAGTTCCGGAAAGCTGGAAAGATGCAGAAGATGAAGGTCTCTTTATGGCTCATGCAACTCACGGTGCTCAGGAAGCTCAGGACTTCGTAAACAACATCCAGTGCAAGATCAATGCTCAGGAAGGTAACA
>OLOR01002673.1_pt1 | contig 13577 bp, 10 predicted proteins | sample 1672521 | NCBI WGS metagenome assembly OLOR01 (sample SAMEA3136695, study PRJEB25190) | human gut metagenome | biome: human gut; feature: human-associated habitat; material: faeces | place: Austria | collected 2013
CAAATCAAAAAGGTGGGGTTGGTAAAACAACAACAGCTATTAATCTTTCTGCTTGTTTGGCAGAAAAAAAACAAAAAGTTTTAGTGATAGATATGGACCCGCAGGGCAATGCAACCAGTGGATTGGGAGTTGAAAAAGCATCCGTAGAACATTCCAGTTATGAAGTGCTTTTAGATGATATTTCAATTACAGATGCGATGGAACGGTCTGTATGCGATAATTTATATGTTGTTCCATCTGAACGAGGATTAGCAGGAGCAGAAATTGAATTAATCGGTAAAAATGAAAGAGAGTATGTATTAAAAGAAAAGGTAGATCAAGTAAAAGATCAATTTGATTTTATTATTATTGATTGTCCTCCATCATTAAATATATTAACGGTAAATGCGATGACAACAGCGGATACTGTATTAGTACCAATTCAGTGCGAATATTATGCATTGGAGGGGCTTAGCGAATTGTTATATACAATTGAATTAGTTAAAGAACGATTGAACAGCAAGTTAGAGATAGAGGGTGTTGTCTTTACTATGTATGATGCTAGAACATGTTTATCATTACAAGTGGTGGAAAATGTAAAGGAAAACCTACAGCAAAATATCTATAAGACAATTATTCCAAGAAATATTCGATTGGCGGAAGCTCCAAGTTATGGCATGCCAATTAATTTATATGACAGTAAATCTGCCGGAGCAGAGGGATATCGTAATTTGGCTGAAGAAGTATTGGAAAGGGGAAAAGAATAATGCCACAAAAAAGAGGATTAGGAAGTGGAATTGACGTTTTGATTCCAAAAGCACAAGGGACAAAAAAAGGAGAAGAAAAAAAGAAAGTAGTTAAAGAAGTAGTAAAAGAGGTAGTGAAAGAATTAGAGACAATACCGATTAATAAAATTGAACCAAATCAATCACAGCCAAGAAAAAATTTCAACGAGGATTCTTTGCAGGAATTAGCTGATTCTATTAAACAGCATGGATTGATAGAACCATTGATCGTTCAAAAAGGGAAAAAAGGATTCTATCAGATTATTGCAGGAGAAAGAAGATGGCGTGCTGCCAAAATAGCAAATCTGAAGGAAGTTCCTGTTGTAATCAAAGATTACACGAAACAGGAAATTATGGAAATTGCATTAATCGAGAATATTCAACGAGAAGATTTGAATCCAATCGAAGAAGCAGAAGCATATGATAGTCTAATTAAAGAATTTCACTTGAAACAGGATGAAATTGCCGAAAAAGTCTCTAAAAGCAGAGTCGCGATTACAAATGCATTACGGTTGTTAAAGCTTGATGAAAGAGTCCGGACCATGCTGGTAGAAGATAAATTGAAAAGTGGACATGCAAGAGCATTGCTTGCAATTGAAAATAATGATTTACAATATGAAACAGCAGTTCAGGTTTTTGATCAGAAATTAAGTGTACGAGAAACAGAAAAACTAGTGAAGAAAATTCTTCTTCCAAAAGCAGAAAAAAAAGAAGATGAAAAAAATAATGATGCGCAAATGAAAACCATATATCAGAATTTTGAAGAAGAATTAAAAATGATAATGGGTACAAAGGTGAATATTAATCATGGGAAAAAAGGAAAAGGCAAGATAGAAATTGAATATTATTCACCGGATGAATTTGAACGTATTATGGAATTAATGACAAAAATAGCAGATAAAAACTAAAATAGTATGATTACATAAATAAAAATATGCAGAAAAGAGGATAAACAAGAATGAAATTATTTGAACAGTATAATATTGATATCGGATATGTAGTAATGGGAATGGCCGGAGTGATTCTTATCATGTTGATCTTATTGATCGTTACAATGGCAAAGAATGCCAGTATGCGTAAAAAATATAAGATTTTTATGAATGGTGAGAATGGTAAAAACATGGAAAAAGCTATTTTAGAAAAATTTGCTGCAATTGATTTTTTGGAAGAAAATGTTGATCAGATTTACAAACAAATTAAATCAATTAGTGGTCAGTTGACAACAGCTTATCAAAAAATAGGTCTTGTAAAATATGATGCATTTAAGGAAATAGGTGGAAAACTGAGCTTTGTTTTAGTTTTATTGACAGAAGATAACAATGGTTTTATTTTGAATTCAATGCATAGCACAAAAGAAGGTTGTTATACATATGCAAAAGAGGTTGTAAATGGTGAAGCATTTGTAATTTTGTCTGAAGAAGAACAGCAGGCACTAGAAGAAGCAAAAGCCAATGTCAGTTTGAAAAAATTAACAGAGGAAAGATAGTAAATGAGTTCAATGATTAAAATAATCCTGGGGACAGTAATCACTTCTGTGATTCCTGTCCTCATTATCGAAATGGCAAAAAAAAAAAAATGGATGGAATTAAATGATTTCTTTCATAGAAATATTATTTATTATATGACTATGTTTTGTGTACTTTTAGCAGGAAATTTGTATGGAAATACGGAATCTGTATTTACTATAATTATAGGAAGTTCTGTTTTGCATATATTGGGAGTATGTGGCGTGAAGTTTGTATTGGAGAGAGAAGAAAAAAATACAATTACATGGAATCATGGGATGTATTATGCATTTAGCTGTATTGTCTTTCTTTTTCTTGGAGCAGATTATTTGATGTTTGGAAACAGATCGTCAGCAAGCTGGTTTTCAACTGAAAATATGATAAGTCGAACAGATGGAATGGTATTACTTTTTCTTTTGTTATTTTATCTTTTCATACAGGCTTATTTTTCAAAGAAATCCATAGAGCAGAAAGAAAGTGATGAAATATCTTATTTGCCTGAGAATACACAAAGTATTAAAAAAAGCATCATTGTTTTTGTTATAATATTTCTTTTAATTTATACAGGAGTTGCACTTTTGTTTAGTGGATTTTCATATATTACATGGAAATTGCACCAATCATTTTATCTGGTGAATTCTTTACTGGGAGTCTGGGTACTAAATCTGCCTTATATCTATTTAACAATGAGAAGTGGAAATAAAAAGGAAGTGATATTGGAAGAATCATACATACAGGGATTAGTGGGACTTACAGGTGGAATTGGATGTACAGCAATCATACATCCTTTTTGGATGAGTGCAAGATATATTCAGGATGTAATGATATTGTGCGTAATTGTTACTTTAATGCAATTAATCAAAAAGATTCCGGCAACCATTAGAGGCAGTATTATGATTACGGCATATTTAGCTGTTGTAATAGGTCTGTTTGTGCGGTAAGAGCAGAATAAATCGCAATATTTATCAGAATTTACGGCAATATAAAAACTCATATGGTAAATCTGAAAGACAACTATATGAGTTTTTTGCGTTGCATTAGTATATATAATGCAGGTATTACTAATAACATAATAAACAATATTGTTAGTGTACTATATTTCTTAAGAATTTGCCTCGTTATTGTGCAATGAGCCAAATAATGGTTTCAAAGTATCCGGAATCTTATTATCATTAGAAGATTCTTCTTCAGATGTAGCGGCTGCCATAGCAGAACCACCATTAAAATCATCGTGATAATTTTTGACATTTTCATTAATTGATAGCATTTTCTGATCTAAAAATGAAATGATCTTTGCACATTCTCGAAGTTCATCGCGAATTCCATCGGGAGCTTTTCCTTCAAATTTATAATAAATTTTATGCTCAAGACTTGCCCAAAAATCCATGGCAATTGTACGGATCTGAATTTCCACTTTTGTATCAATTACATCATTTGACAAGAAAATAGGGATCGACACGATCATGTGGTAACTCATATATCCGTTTGGTTTTGGATTGGCAATATAATCTTTGACTTTTAACACAGTAACATCATCCTGCTTAGCAATGGCGTCTGCGATGCGATAAATATCAGAAGTAAAAGAGCAGATAATACGCACTCCGGCTACGTCATTAATATATTTTAGTATATTTTCTACTGTTAATTCTTTGCCCTTGATCCGAATTTTGCGGGCAATGCTTGAAGCGGATTTTATACGGGATGTTATATGCTCGATTGGGTTGTATTGGTGTGCCAGTTTAAATTCGTTGTTTAGAATTTCAAGTTTTGTGCTAATTTCTTTTAATACAGCATCATAAAGAAGTAAGGCACGATTCCATTCTTCTTCCTCATCATAATATAGTAATTCACCCATTTTTTTCCTCCTTGTAGTAGTTCATAAATCTACAATCAATTAAATCCATAAATGCGGTTAAACAGATGGTATCCTTTTACAACAATTGATTTTCCGAATTTTGTTTTAAATTGCAATGGAAGTCCAAGTTTTTGTAAACTGATTGTTTTGTATGCAGCAGGATTTGTTGTTTTTAAATAATCCCAAAGGGCATCTCTTTTAGCAATGTTTGTGGCAGAACCCTCATTGATTAATAACGCAGAACTTACAATCATCATAATAGAAAGATATTGCAACATATAGCTTTTTAATTTTTTGTTTGGAATTTCCATACTGTCATATGCGTTAATCATTATTTTTGTAATTTTAATCTGCTGATCAATACGACCGGTCATGACTTTTTCATTGACCGATTGGTCTTCACGTCCAATATAATAGCGGTAAAGATCCACATTCAGATAATACATCTTTTTTACATATGGTAAAGGACAAAAAGCAAAAATATTATCAACATAGAATGTATGCTCCGGTAATTCCAGCTTGGATTCTTTTAAAATACTTGTCTTGTACATAATAGAATGCATAAGCAGATTTTGTGTTATTTTAAAATGTTTTACATCATCCCAGCCAAAGAATTTATTGACCGGAAATGCACTGCGGTAATTGACTGTCTTTTGTTTGTTCAGACTAGGTTTTTCATAAACGTAATTGCTTATGATCATATCAAGCGGTATTGATTCATTTACAATATAATGAATAAAATGTAATATTTTTTTTAAGCTGGCTTCGTCAAACCAGTCATCACTGTCTAATACTTTGAAGAACAATCCGGTTGCGTTTTGAATACCGGTATTGACAGCCGATCCATGTCCTCCGTTTTCTTTGTGAATCGCTCGTACAATCGTAGGAAATTTCTGTTCATATTCCTGTGCGATTGATAAAGTGTTGTCAGATGAACCATCATCTACGATTAATATTTCTATATCTTCACCACCGACTAATACACTTTCTATCGCATGGCGCATATATTCCTGCGAATTGTAACTCGGAATCGTTACCGTTAATAATTTCATAGCTATCTCCATTTCTGTTATTTGTATCAAGTCAAATAACTGCTCAAATTAATATATTGCATTTTATTATATCAAATCCGGCTTTTTTTTTCATCTTTGAAATGAATATAAAAAATATAAGATATTCATTCTTATAATCAATATATCACATTTTTGTGAAAATTATTTATTCATATGTGTATTATAATATGATTTTGCATTTCAGAAAAGGTTTAAAGGCTAAATAATTCCTTTCAGAAAACTTAATATTGCTTTTATCATGATATGAGTGGTGTTATACTGATAATAATAAAAAGTATGAAATTATTTGTTATAAAAAGAATTTGACCGGAAAGGAGTGCGGTTAGTATGAATACAATAAAAGATACGATTCAATTTGCAATGAATGCTAGAAAAAAGGCATACACACCATATTCTCATTTTAAAGTCGGAGCTTGTCTGGTTGCAAAAAACGGGCAGATTTTTACAGGATGCAATATAGAAAATGCCGGATATTCGTCAACGAATTGTGCGGAAAGAACGGCATTTTTTAAGGCAGTTAGTGAAGGAGTGCAAGAGTTTGACAGTATTACGATCATCGGTGGTAGTGAGAAAAAAGGAATACAGGATTTTTGTCCACCATGCGGTGTCTGCTTACAGGTTATGATGGAATTTTGTGATCCGGAAAAATTTCAAATTATTTTAGCAAAATCGAATGAAGAATATCAGATTTATACATTAAAAGATCTGCTTCCGCATGGTTTTGGAAGAGGGAATATTTCTTGAAATTTTATGAGATATATCAAGAAAATTTGGAAAGCTCAATGAAAGAATTTAGATCATTTGCAATACGATCTGATTACATAGGGAGGAAAATGCATATGAGAATGTATGATATTATAGATAAAAAGAAAAGAGGACAGGAACTTACAGAGCAGGAGATACAATATGTTATCGAAGGTTATGTAAAAGAAGAGATTCCGGATTATCAGGTAGCAGCGTGGCTGATGGCAATTTTCTTTCATGGTTTAAGTGATCATGAACTTGTAAAAATGACAGAGTATATGGCAAAATCGGGTGATATGGTGGATCTTTCTAAAATACAGGGGATCAAAGTGGATAAGCATAGCACCGGTGGTGTTGGTGATAAAACAACATTAGTGATCGCACCGATTGTTGCTGCCTGTGGTGGTAAAGTTGCAAAAATGAGTGGAAGAGGTCTTGGATTTACCGGTGGCACAATAGATAAATTAGAATCCATTCCGGGATTTCGGACGGCAATTGATGATAAAGAATTTTATGACATTGTCAATCGTACCGGACTTGCTGTTATTGGGCAATCCGGCGAAATCGCACCGGCAGATAAGAAACTTTATGCTTTGCGTGATGTAACAGCTACTGTGGATAGTATTCCCTTGATCGCAACTTCTATTATGAGTAAAAAGCTTGCGGCTGGAAGTGATAAGATTTTACTCGATGTTACGGTTGGAAGCGGTGCTTTTATGAAGTCGAAAAAAGATGCGATCATACTTGCTCAAAAAATGGTTGCGATTGGTGAAGGTGCCGGAAGAGAAACGAAAGCAATTCTGACAAATATGGATGTACCGTTGGGTATCGCTGTGGGAAATGAGATAGAAGTTGTTGAAGCAATACAGACATTACAGGGGAAAGGTCCAAAAGATTTTCAGAAAATTTGCGAAGTTTTTGCTGCTAATATGCTGATGCTTGCAAAAATTGCAAATGAAAAAGAAGCATATGAAAGAGTAAAAGAAGTGATTGCAAACGGAAGTGCATTGCAAAAATTTGCCGAAATGGTAAAAACGCAGGGTGGAGATTCAGAATATATCTATCATGCGGACAAGTTTGAACCGGCTAAGTATCATCAGGATTTTATTGCACCACAGGATGGCTGGGTTGTCAAAATGGATACGGAAATATGTGGAAAAACCGCTGTTGTACTGGGTGCCGGAAGAGAAACAAAGGATAGTGCGATTGATCCAAAAGCCGGAATTCATTTTTACAAAAAAACAGGTGATAAAGTAAAAGTCGGAGAGACAGTTGCAACATTATGTGCATCGGACAAAGAAAAACTTAAAGCAGGAGTGGAATACCTGAAAAATGGCTATTTCTTTGGAAATCAGCAGGTAGATCCAATGAAAAATATCATAGCAGAAGTTACAAAAGACAGTGTTATTGATAACTAGGCTGGTTTGTTTTTAATGATGAATGATTTAGGTAGATATCAGTGATCAAACCGGATTTTTTATAAATGAAAGTACGTGGTGCATTTGAGGATTTTGATACGGACATGGACGCAAATGCACCATTTCTTTTATATGAAATGGAAATACAAGGAAATGTTGTCTGTGACTGTGTGATTTCTTTTTGAGATAATACAAAAGAATCATTCTCAAGCAGGTAAAGGGATTGTTCATAAAAATCATTTGGAACTTTTTTCTGGAACGAAGAAGTATTGCTATTTTGACAGTATATTTTTAGCATGTATTTTGTTAGAGGATTCTGATAGTCGAAAGGAGTTGTATTTTCTAATGTTGTATGAAAAATATAATAAGAAGATGCAAATGCAGAATTCTTTTTTGGAAGCAGAAGATATTCTTCGTTTTGATAAAGGGGAGCTAACCAAAGTTCTGTATGCTGAAAGCCTGATGCAGCCAGAAAAAAGGGCATGGAATGAAGCGTAGTCTGGTAAAAATAGTTGTGATTCTTTTTTTGATACAGATCAAAAGAAGCTTGTAATGAAGTAGAAGTATATTCTGCAAAATTCAGACTAAGTGCTTTTTGTGCTTTTTGCAAAATAATCGTATCAGCATATGCTTTACCACGCAAAACAGATACAGGCAGAACAGAAGATAATGCTTTTGCTGTGTGTGTCTGGTTATATAATGTAAACTGAATGAAATAAGTGCCATCCGGCAAACATAGTTTCTTTATATCAAGACCGGATAGAAGATTTTCAGATATGTCAGATACATGCCATTCATTTGTATAAAACGGAGTATGCTTTAAAGATGTATAAATAGAACAGGAAACAAAATCTGTTGGCAATAATGTGATATCTTTTGTTTGTAATGTAATATGCTGTAATGACAAAGTCTGGCAGTCAGACAGATGGAGTGAAAAGTATAGATGATCTGTCATAAAGTCAGAAAAACGAAAAGAAAATTGCATTGTCTGGGAACAAGGGGTTTGAACAGAGGAAGATAAATCCTGTACAAAAATTGTGTATTCTTTATCATGATTAAGAAGATCTTTTGTAATCAAAAAATGATTCTTGCTTTTGGGGTGATATTTTTTTTGTATCGATACTCTAGTTGTGTTTGACGGATCAGAACGTTCTATGACAGAATACTCGTCGTTACAAAATGTATCTGTATTACTAAAAAGCAATTGTCCTAAAGAATCTGTTTTTCCTGAGAAGAGAATAGTAGAAGTCCCTTTTTGCACAATATAGACAGCGGTATTGGAAAGAGACTGATCCTGATTCTTTTTGATTTCAAATTCAATAGAATGATTGTTTGCCTGACAGGATGCTCTCTTTTTTGATAAAGTAAAATTTTCGCATAATATACCTTTAGAAAGTTTGTTTTTGAGTTTTCTGCTTTGCGAAAGATATCCGCTTTTGGAGACAGAGATAGTATGTGGTTTTGAAGTTGTTATATCTGCTGTAATCTTATAATATCCGTGTGAATCTGTCCGGACTGTTATCTTTTTATTTTTTCCATTCAAGATAACAGTGGCTTTTACTAACGGTTTTCCAATATCGTTGACAATAAATCCGGCTATTGTATTAGATGGAATGCGTTCGTGATAGGACAGAATGTTTCTCTTTGAAAAAAGAGAACTTTTGACAATATATTTTCCGTTTTTGGAACGATTGGAAGGGCATAATTTCTTCTGATCTTTTTTTGTGATCGTATAGGTAATCTTTTTACCATTAGAAGATAAAGATGCAAACTTTGCCCGATAAATTTGTTTTTTCTTCCCTTTTTTTGATAAAGTAAGCGTTGAACGGATGACTTCTTTTTTTCGCATAATACGTTTGCTTTTTAATGTGATCGTATGATTCCATGGATTGATCGTTTGGTTATAAGAGAAAAGAGAAGAGGAATATAAAGAATGCTTAGCAGAGTGATTGGTTGTTTTAACTGCTGCACAAGCTTTTGTCGCAGGGCTAAAGAATAATTGTGTAGTGAAAAAGAATATAAAAAGGGTAATAGGTAAAATCATAAACATTATTTTTTTCATATAAAGCCTTCTTTCTAAAAAATTATAGTAAATAAAAGAATCAGTATATATGTAATCTTTGAATTTATTCTGATCATATTATCGTGAAATAATAACTCCAAAATTCAAGCGTTACACGTTTGTCACATTTCGTGCCTGACGATTTTGACGTTCATGAATTCTGCACAAGCAAGCAAGCTCTTCTGTGTTGCGAATTAACGAACGAATTATTCTGCATAGCAGAAAGTAAGGATCTGCAAGAGCGTTTTTGTGAGTTCAAAGTTCAAATCATAAGATTACTAATAAAAGATAGTACACAGTGGCAATTTTTTCTGTAAATAAGAAATCTCTTTCCTACTGCATCCTGTGTTTTGCAAAAGTAAAAATTGAAGTTTTGTCAGAGAAGAAAGACAATGTATTTTCGTTATTTTTGGATTATCGGAAAGATCAAGTATTGTCAGATCAGACAATGCTTGCAATGCACCAATATCCTGTAATTTGTTATCTGACAATACCAAAATGGACAAATTCTGACAAGCAGAAAGCGATTGTATGGATGTGATTTTATTTGTGTTCAAATAAAGTTCCTTTACATTGGAAAGAGGTGCTATTTCTTTGCATGATGTTATTTGATTATACGAAGCTGCAAGGATTGTAATATCTTGATTCTGCTTTAGTTTTCTTTTTAATGAAACATTCGTTAGTCCTTGTTTTTGTAAATCCAAAAAATTGCTTGGAACGGTAGCAGGGAAACCAGCAGCAGGAGAATTGTCAGGCGTAGAAACTATTATTGAAGAGGGAGAACTGGCCAGGGAAACATTGGTCTGATTTGATAAGGCACTACCGGTAGCAGTCTTTTTTTTGTTTTGGCTGCCGGAAAAAGCAGAAATGATCGAATGTTTTGCGATTGCAGTATTTGCATTTTTTTTGCGCAAGGCATCATGTATAGAATATAGAAAAAGACAACTGCAAAAAAGGAATGCTACATAGGGAAGATATTTCGAATGCAAAAAGGCATTTCTTTTTGGCTGTTCTTTAGGCAGCAATTCTATAAAGGAAGGAGACAAAAGTATTAACAGACCATTTTCGTGTAATAATAGCATATCCGGATGATTAGATTGCATTTTCTTTGCTTGTCTTAATAATGGATAGGAAAAAGAATATATTTGCAGGACATAATCTTCTGCATCCGATTTAGAACGGATTTGTAAGACTAATTCTGATGACTGGGTGGAAATGATGTGTTCAACTGTATATTGTTCTGCCAGTTTGGAAGAAAAAGCAGACAGATCCAACGATTGGGTTGTTAAAGTTTTTGCCACAATAGGTCTCCTTTCTTAGATGACGCGCACTATCATGCATGCTGTATGGTTCTTTTTAGTATCTTTGCAATACAAAATAGAAATGCCGGTTGATCTTGCGTAGATTTTTCCGTTTTTATAAAGAGCAACAGAAGGTTCTGTTACATAGAAAGAAATGGATGATATGTTCGTTTCATTTTTTGTAAGATCAAGATCAGGTTTGTAAACATTATTTACACGTAAAATCAAAAAATGTGGATTTAGATTGACATTTTCATGGGTAAATGTGGATAATTTTCCGGAAGAAGAATTTTTTTTGATTTTAGTTTTATCGGAAGGCTTTTTAGAAGAAAAAGAGTTTTTTGATTTTGAACTATTGAAATTGTTGTTAGAGATATTCTGATTATCTGGTTTCGAACGATTGGAAGCATTTACAGAAAACGTGTTCTTCTTTTTATGTGAATTTGAATTACTTTTAGAAGAACTGTTTTTATTGCTTTTCAGCCGATTTGAATGATTTTTAGAAGAAACATTTTTTTTAACTTTTGGTTGATTCGAACTATTTTTAGAAGAAGTATTTTTATCATTTTTCTGCCAATTCGAATTATGCGTATTCGAATTCTTGTTTTTGATTTTTGAAAAAACTTTTATGCTAAACGGTATTTTTTTTTTCTGATAATTTGCGATTTGCAAAAAACAGCCATCCACAGAATCAAAGGTTTCTTTGGGCAGCAAAGTATAGTTGTGTTTTTCTTTTTTTACGGAGAAATTAAGGGATTGTCCTGTCTGCGAATAGAGTTTTAGTGAGAGAGAACCGGAAGCCTGAATAGAAATACCAATAGCTTGTTTTTTAGCTGGAGCAATATAATAATATTCTTTTTCATTTGTGGAAAGTGTTGTTTTTCTGCTTATATTTATGGGCAGATCATAAGCTGTAGAAAAGGTATTGTGCCTTTGAGAGATAGCTATGGTATGTGCACTGGCTTTATAGATAGAATGGGAAGAATATCCGGAAAAAGATTCAGTGAAAAAAGATAAATAGACTATCAAGAGAAAGACGATAAAAAGAAACGCACCAGACAACAGTAATAGATATGAATATAATTTTTGCATAAATCTCCTTTCAATTTGTTTCTGTTTAAGGTGAGAATAGTGTACAAAAAATAATAAAGAATTACTATGGCAAAATTGGTAGAAAATGAGATTGAAAAAACAGCATTTTGCCAAAAGAGTACAGAAAAGAGAGTTTACGTTTGTCATAATCATGAAAATAACTTTTAAAATTTGAGCATTTTGACATATCAAAAATAAAAATCCCCCTAAATGCTCTTACTCAGAAGTATTTAAGGGGATATATGATCCAAGTTCTTTTTCTTCAATCAGAAGTGTAAATCACAATTTGTTAAACTCATTTTATGCTCCATCTTCTTGTCCTTCGTACAAGAAGCATCCCTCGCCTTCAGCTCGGTCAATTACAATTTTCCCAAGTTCTTTTTCTGTGATCAGGAAGTATATCCTTTTAATCCGAAATATAACTTACAAACTTATAACCGGCATTCTTAAACATATTTTCTGCGACGTGAATTGATACGGTTTTTGATTTTCTTGTCTGTGGATCCATCCAGCTTACGGTAGAAGAAGTATAAGCTGTGATCAGTACAGCATGGTTAGAATCCAACATTCCGATCACAGGGCATTCACGGCTTACAAAGTAAAGGACATCATCCAGAGAACAGCCGGCAAGACTGACCGGATACTCCAAATGCTTTTGCAACATTGACAAAATAGATTTGCCGGAAAGATCGGAGGTCGTTGTTGTTACCTGTGCAGCCTGTAAAAGCATCTGTGCACTAGCTTTTATGCTGGATGAAGTATCACTTGGATAACTGATCGTTGACAATTTCTTGCTGATAAATTTTCCACCACGTTCCCATACAATATGTGATTTGTTATCAATGACAGTTCCCATTTCCTTATAAGCCTCGGAAATCGCCTTTGCAGCGCTCGTATAGGATTTTGTGATTGTTCCGTTAGCGCATACATAATATTTGATCGATGTAGAGATATCTTTATTTGAAAAATGAAGTGTTGTATTATCCGTAACCATTACATTTTTCGTAGAAGAAATCTCAGGCATCCGTTCCATTACATAACCTGCAGGAAGAGAAATATACTTTTCTGTCAGCATTTTATTCGTGAGTCGCGTTGTCAGTCCGATCGATGTCTTTTCCTCTGCCATCTGGTTCATGATCGTATCCGATGTAGCGGAGTGAAAATGACCATTTACTTTCTTACTTCGTTTCAAATGAATAACATTGCCATCGACAGAAGCACTTTCCACATAGCGGTTTTTGCTTTGGTAATCACGCAGGATATTTCCCTTGCAATCGGATATTTTAAGAATGTATGCCGGTTTTACAACGTCGCCGGTGGAATCTTCATAAATATCGGAATTGCGTACAAATCCATATACAATATTAGCATCGATCGTTCCAAGCACAACGACACTCTCATTATCCGGTGACTGGATCGTCAATTCTTTTGAAGTATTCAGATCAAGAATTGTGATCTGGTTGACAAAACCGTTTTTGTCGGTAGTGGACCATACAAAACATTTTGCGGCCTCCAACATGGAAAAATGATCTCTTGTTGCATTTTCAGTCAGGATCGTGTAACGCTTAGAAGAAATATTATAAGCATAAACAATGTCGTTTAATGAGAAATAGAAGATGTTTTTGGTATTGACATAGTTGAATGTACCAAGATCCTGGTTAAGCTGCTGGAAGCTTGTTTCAAGCGGTATATAGACTCTTTCCGTGATCTGGTTTGTCTTTGCGTCGTAATCATATAAAAGGATTCCCACTCTGCCCTCATAA
>OLOR01002677.1_pt1 | contig 13556 bp, 10 predicted proteins | sample 1672521 | NCBI WGS metagenome assembly OLOR01 (sample SAMEA3136695, study PRJEB25190) | human gut metagenome | biome: human gut; feature: human-associated habitat; material: faeces | place: Austria | collected 2013
CCGGCCAAAAATCCGGTATCAGGCGTTGCAATCCCTTAAAAATCATAGTAAAATAGAAAGGTATGTCTTGTAACCTTTCTTGTAATAGTTCAGGTGCCGCCTGAAAACCAGAGTGATAGAGGAGTGTTCCCCATGTGACGGAAGCAGACAACCGTAAAAAGTCACATTGCAATGGAATAAAGGAGTATTGACTTTCATGGCAACTTTGCGTGAAGAAATCGAGCGCCGCCGGACGTTTGCGATCATTTCGCACCCGGACGCCGGCAAAACCACATTGACCGAAAAGCTGCTGCTGTACGGGGGAGCCATCCAGACCGCCGGTTCCGTCAAGGGCAAGCAGAGCGCCAAACATGCCGTTTCTGACTGGATGGATATTGAAAAACAGCGCGGTATCTCTGTTACCTCCTCTGTTTTACAGTTCAACTATCAGGGCAAGTGCATCAACATTCTGGATACCCCCGGCCACCAGGACTTCTCCGAGGATACCTACCGCACCTTGATGGCGGCGGATTCCGCCGTCATGGTCATCGACGCCGCCAAGGGCGTTGAGGCCCAGACCATCAAGCTGTTCAAGGTCTGCACCCTGCGCCATATCCCCATTTTCACCTTCATCAACAAGATGGACCGCGAAGCCCGCGACCCGTTTGAACTGATGGAAAACATTGAGACGATCCTGGGCATCAAAACCTACCCGATGAACTGGCCCATCGGCTGCGGCAAAGAGTTCAAGGGCGTGTTTGACCGCGGTACCCGCAAGGTGCTGGCTTTTGAAAGCGATGGCCGCGCCAACGGCGTGAAGATGGTGGACGAGATCACCGCCGAGCTGGGCGCACCCGAAATGGACGAATTGATCGGCGCAGCCAACCACCAGAAGCTGGCTGACGACATTGAGCTGCTGGATGGCGCCGCCGAAGAGTTTGACCTGGACGCTGTGCAGCACGGCCAGCTGAGCCCCGTATTCTTTGGCTCCGCGCTGACCAACTTTGGCGTGGAACCTTTCCTGAAGGAGTTCCTGCGCCTGACCCCGCCGCCACTGCCCCGCAAGGATGCCCCCACCGGCGATGTGGTGGATCCCTGCAGCGAGCAGTTCAGCGGCTTTGTGTTCAAAATCCAGGCCAACATGAACAAGAATCACCGCGACCGCATTGCGTTTTTGCGCATCTGCTCCGGCAAGTTTGAGCGCGGCATGGAAGCATTCCATGTGCAGGAGGGCAAGAACATCAAGCTTGCTACCGGCACCAGCCTGATGGCTGACGACCGCGCCATCGTGGACGAAGCCTATGCCGGCGATATCATCGGTCTGTTTGATCCGGGCATCTTCTCCATTGGCGATACGCTGTGCACCGGCAAGCAGCATGTGCAGTTTGCGGGCATCCCCACCTTTGCACCGGAACATTTTGCCCGCGTGACCCAGGTGGACACGATGAAGCGCAAGCAGTTTGTGAAAGGCATGGAGCAGATCGCACAGGAAGGCGCGATCCAGATTTTCCGCGACCTTGGCTCCGGTATGGAGGAAGTTATCGTCGGCGTGGTCGGCGTGCTGCAGCTGGAAGTGCTGGAATACCGCCTGCGCAACGAATATAACGTTGACATCCGTATGCAGACCCTGCCGTATGAGCACCTGCGCTGGATCATGAACGACCCGGACGAGCTGGACCCCAAAACACTGGACCTGACCAGCGACACCCGCTGCATCGAGGACCTGAAGGGCAACCACCTGCTGCTGTTCGGCAGCCCGTGGAGCATCAACTGGGCCGAGCAGCACAACGAACAGCTGAAGCTTTCCGAGTTCGGCAACCTGACGTTCTGATTTTGTTTTGTAATTATGAAAAAAGGCATTGCGGGCCGCGCGTCTGCAATGCCTTTTTTGCATCTTGCGGTTGCACATGGGGGCCAAAACGGGTATACTGAGAGAGTATAACTTTGTCCTTTTGCAGAAAGGAGGCAGCCCGGATGAAGGCTGACCGCTATTTGTTTGATGGTTCCCACCCATGCGCGCTGCGCAGGCTGCCCTGCGACAGCAAGGATGACCATGTAAAGAAAGAAGATATCCTGGCCAAAACTGCCGAAAACCTGGAAAAGATGACCGCCCTGCAGGACGCCTTTTACGCCGATGGGCGCGAGGGCCTTGTGATCATTCTGCAGGCGCTGGATGCCGCCGGGAAGGACAGCACCGTAAAGCATGTGATGGGCGGCCTGAACCCCCAGGGTGTACAGGTAACCAGCTTCAAGCAGCCCACCAGCGAGGAACTGCACCACGACTTTTTGTGGCGGGTGAACAAAGTTCTGCCGCCCCGCGGCAGCATTGCCATTTTCAACCGCAGCTATTACGAGGACGTTCTGGTGGTGCAGGTTCACGACCTGCAAAAGACCTACCAGATGGCCCCGCGCGTGCTGGAAGACAGCAAGAAGGACTTTTTTGAAAAGCGCTACCGCCAGATCCGCAGCTATGAAGAATACCTGTACGAGAACAGCTACCGCGTGGTCAAAATCTTTCTGCACGTTTCCAAGGACGAACAGAAAAAGCGCTTTTTAGAGCGCATTGACCGCCCGGAAAAGAACTGGAAGTTCTCCTGCTCCGACCTGAAAGAGCGGATGCGTTTTGACGAATATCTGGATACCTTTGATGAAGTCATCACCGCAACCGCTACCAAGCACAGCCCGTGGTATGCCATCCCGGCTGACCAGAAATGGTACACCCGCTACCTGGTCAGCGAGATTGTACTGGATGCTTTGCAGAAGAGCTGCCACGAATACCCGGTGCTTTCGGACGATGCAAAGGCCGAACTGCTGAACTGCAAGGCAGCGCTGGAACAGGAATAATGCCAAACGCTGCCGGGTGGATCTTCCCCCGGCAAGCCGCAAAAGGAGGGGCGCACTTTGCCGCCGATCCGCGTATTACAAATCATGCCCGCCATGGACGCCGGCGGCATGGAAACCTTTGTCATGAATGTCTACCGTGCCGTGGACCGCAGCCAGGTACAGTTTGACTTTTTGTACCACTATGATAAGCCCTGCTTTTATGATGCTGAAATTGAAGCCCTGGGCGGGCACATTACCAAGCTGACGGTGCGGCAGGACAATAATATCCCGAAATACCTGCATGACCTGCGCGCCTTTTTTACCGCGCACCCGGAATACAAGGTCATCCACGGGCATTACAGCGGCTTTGGCATGTTTTATAATGCCGTGGCCCGCCGCTGCGGGGTGCCGGTGCGGGCAGGCCACAGCCACAACACTGCCTATGAGCACAACCTGGTGGGTCAGCTGGACCGGCTGATGAGTTCCCGCTTTGACCACGACCTGACCCACCGCTTTGCCTGCAGCCAGCGCGCCGGGGAGATGCTGTACGGCAAACACCCGTTCACCGTGCTGCCCAACGGCATTATGACCGATGTGTTCGCCCTCCACGATCCCGCCGCCCGCGCCGCCCTGCGCGCTGAGCTTGGCGTGCAGGAAGGTGAAATTCTGTTTGGCCATGTGGGCCGTTTTTGTGAGCAGAAAAACCATGCCGGGCTGCTGCGCATTTTTGCCGGGGTCAGCCGCCGCATGCCCAACGCCCGGCTGGTGCTGATCGGCACCGGCGAGCTGGTTGATTCCACCCGTGCCCTTGCCCAGGAGCTTAACCTGAGCGACCGGGTAATTTTTGCCGGGGTGCGCAAGGATATGGCCGCGCTGTACCACGCCATGGATGTATTTTTGCTGCCCAGTTTGTTTGAGGGGCTGCCCGTTGTGCTGGTGGAAGCCCAGGCCGCCGGCCTGCCCTGCTTTGTGGCCGATACGGTGGACCCCGGCGCGGCGTTTGCCGGCAACATCCACTACCTGCCCTTGCAGAATGAAGCCGCCTGGGCTGATTCCATTGCCGCGGCGGACCTGACCCGTGACCCCAACGCCCAGGCCAAAGCCATTGCCGCCGGATTTGATGTACACACCAGCGCGGGCATCCTGCAAAAATTTTACCTGGAGCAGACGCAGAAATATACAAAGGAGGTGCAGCCATGAGTGAAACCGAGCCCCAGTTCAAAGGCCCTGCCATTGCCGTGGTGGTGCCGGTACATAACGGCGCTGCGTTTTTGCAGCAGTGTCTGGCATCCCTGGCTGCGCAGACCTTTGGCGATTTCGCCTGTTTTGTGGTGGATGACGGTTCCACCGATGAAAGCGCCGAGCTTGCCGCCGCGTGGGAAAGCCGGGACGCCCGGTTTGTTGTGATCCACCAGCGCCAGAGCGGTGTTGCCGCCGCCCGCGCTGCCGGGGTGCGCGCGGGACTGAACCTGAACGCCCGGTGGTTTGCCTTTTGTGATGCGGACGACTGCTACCACAAGCAGTTTTTGGATGCGCTGTACCGCGCTGCCCAAACCACCCGCTGCCAGATTGCCTGCTGCCGGTATGACTGCTTTACCGAGGATATTCCTCCGGAAAGCCCGCCGCCCAGCCAGACCACGGTGTTTCAGCCGCCCGCCCATCTGGATGCCCTGCTGCATGACCACCGGGTGGACTTTGGGCTGTGGAACAAGCTGTACGCCCACGAGCTGATCACCGCCGAGATCATGGACAATGGCCTTGCCTACAACGAAGACCTTGTGGCCAACTGGCAGATTTTCAGCGCGGCGGACGGCTGTGCCTATGTGGATTTTGCAGGCTACCATTACCGGCAGCACGCGGCTTCGGCCAGCCACCGTGCCCTGCCGCCGGAAAGCATTGACCAGCAGCGCCAGGCCGCCGTGTTCATCCGCGAGCATGCCAGCCCGGCCATCCAGCAGAGCGCCAACGCCTTTTATTACGAAAAGCTGGTCTACCTTGCCAGCATGATTTTGCGGCGGGACGATGCCGCCGCCTACCGCGTGCAGATCAACGAGCTGGGGGTGGGTATCCGCGCCGGGCTGCAGGACCCTAACCTTGGCCGCAACCCGCGGCTGCCGCTTGCCATCCGCGCGGCGGCGTGGGCAACCATCAACTGCCCGGTGCTGTGGCGCAAAGTGTGCCGTACCATGTTAAAAGACCGGCGCTGACTCCTTTTGCACAGGATAAACACCATGCGTATTTTATTTATACTGGATAGTGTGGAAAACCCAACCTCTGCCAATGTGCTGATGGCACAGCGTTTGGCAGGGGTGCTTTGTGCTGCCGGGCACACTGTACACCTGCTGGAACTATGGGACGGCCTGCATCCCCAGCCGGAGCTGCCCGGCTGCACCGTGCACTGCCTTGCCTTTGCGGACGAGCGCCTGATGAACGCCGCGCTGGAAAACGGCCGCAGTGGCGGTTCGCCCATTCCGGTGCGGCTGGCGCGGCTTTGCTGCCACCCCACGGCGGTGGCGGCGGCGTTCCGCCAGCTGGTGCTGCACGCCCCGCGCCGGGTGGTGGATACCCGCCGGGAGCTGGAAAAGCTTGATGCTGCGTTCCATTTTGATGTGATCTGCGCTGTTTGTGCGCCCTACCGCGCCGCGTTTGCGCTGGAAACCGCGCAGGTGCAGGCCAAAAAGGCCATCTGGCAGCTGGACCCCTATGCTTCCAACCGGGATTATCAGGCCCCCGGCGGCTACCCGCGGGAGCTGGAGCTGCTGAACCATCTGGCCGCCGCCTTTATCACCCGGCAGGCCGTTGGGGATTACGCCCCCGGCGCCCCGCTGGCCGCGGCGGCGGAAAAAGTTTATGTGCTGGATTTCCCCAGTCTGGTGCCCCCGGCGGCAGTGACGAACCATGCAGCAGACAGCAAAAAGCGCTGCGTGTTCTGCGGTTCTTTGTATCCCGGCCTGCGGGAGCCGGGCTTTGCGCTGGAACTTTTCCGCGCCCTGGGCCCGGCCAGCGGCTGGACCCTGACGATGGCAGGCGGCGGCTGGCAATACTTTGCCGCGGACGCTGCCCAGACCAAGGCTGTATTGGGCGAACAGTTTGAACAGCCCGGCCCCGTGCCCGCCGAAACTGCCCGCACCATGCAGGCACAGGCCGATGTTCTTTTGAACCTTGGCAACGCGGTAGCCAACCAGCTGCCCAGCAAACTGTTTGACTACTTTGCTGCGGGCAAGCCAGTTTTGCACCTCTGCGTGATCGAAAACGACCCTGCCCTGCCCTATCTGGCCCGCTATCCGCTGGCGCTGGTGCTGCACCAAGGCCAGGCTGATGCTGCGGATATTCTGCACCGCTGGCTGGGTGAAGTGTGCGGTAAACAGCTGCCCTTTGGGGAAGTGTGTGACCTCTTCCCTGAGCTGGTGCCGCAGGCGGTTGCGGCTGAATTTGTGAGGTGGCTAATGTGAAGGTACTCTGGCTTGTCAGCATCACCATCCCTGCTGCCGCGGATGCCTGCGGTTTGCAGGCAAAAGAGATCGGCGGGGGTTGGCTTTCCGGCGCGCTGGGCGGCATGACCGCCGCACCGGACGCCCCGGCCATTACCGTTGCCAGCGTGGATGCCCGCGCGGAAACTTTAACCGTTTGCAGCAAAAACGGCGTAAGTTTTGCACTGGTTCCCACCGGAAGTGTGGAAAACTTTTCTGCCCTGCTCAAAAAGATTGCCCCGGATCTTGTCCACATCTGGGGCACCGAGTACGCTGCCGCCCGCACCATACAGCAGGCGGCCCAGGCGGCGGGGATACCGGTGCTGGTGGGCATCCAGGGCGTGATGGTTGACTGTGCCCTGCACTTGAATGACGGCGTGCCAGCACGGCTGCTGCACTCCTGCGCGGCGCAGCATTTGATTGACCGCCATGTGCCGGGCGGGCTGCTGGACGTGAACCAGGCCCGTTTTGACACCCTTGCCCAGAGCGAAGCCGCCGTGCTGGCCAACGCCCGCCATGTGACCGGGCGCACCAGCTTTGACCGTTCCGCCGTTCAAAAGCTGGCCCCGCAGGCCAGTTATTACCCCTGCAACGAAACGCTGCGCCCGGAGTTTTACACCCCACCGGTGTGGCACCCCCGCACCTTTGGCGAAGCGCCGGTGCTGCTGCTCAGCCAGGGCAACTACCCGCTCAAAAACCTGCATACCGTGCTCAAAGCGCTGCCCGCCGTGCTGGCGCAGTACCCCGGCGCGGTGCTGCGGGTGGCGGGCTGGCCCCCGCTGGACAAAGGGCCGCTGCTGCGCCCGGTGATTGACTGGATGTTCCCCTACCAGACCTGGTGCAAACAGCTGATCCGCCGCCTGGGGCTGGCGGACCATGTGCAGTACACCGGCCCGCTGGATGCCGCCGCCATGCGGCAGGCTTACCTGGATGCCGATCTCTTCCTGTTGCCGTCTTACAGCGAGAACAGCCCCAACAGTCTGGGCGAAGCCATGCTGCTGGGCCTGCCCTGCGTGGCCAGCGCGGCAGGCGGCATCCCGGATATGCTGCAAAGCGGCGTGCAGGGGATGCTGTACGGTGTCGCCGGGGATGACGCCGCCCTGAGCGCGGCCATTTTACAGGTGCTTGCCCTGCCGGACCACGGCACGGCGCTGGGCACCGCCGCGCAGATCCGCGCCCGGGTGACCCATGACGCGGCCAAAAACACTGCACAGATGATTGAAATTTACCGCAAAGTCCTGCAAAGGGAGGGAACACTGTGAGCCTGCCCGCCATTGGGGTGGTGATCCCCTGCTATAAGGCCGAGCACACGCTGCGCCAGACGGTTGAAAGCGTGCTGCAGGGTGCACCGGACAATTTGCAGCTGGTGCTGGTGGAGGACGGCAGCCCGGACGGTACCGGCGCGTTGTGTGATGCCCTTGCCGCCCAGGACCCCCGCGTTACCGCACTGCACCAGCCCAACGGCGGGGCATCCGCCGCGCGCAACGCGGGGTTGGATACACTGTGCCGCAGCGGTGCCGAGTGGGTGCTGTTTGTGGATGCGGACGATACCCTGCTGCCGGGGCTGTGGCAGGCGCTGCCCGCTGCATTTGATGCGCAGCCGGGCCTGATTTTGTACGGCATGGTGCGCGCCAGCGGCTCTGCCCCCAATCCGCTGGCCCCCGGCTGCTATGCCAGCCCCGCCGCGCTGGGGGATGCGCTGGACCCGCTGCTGTTTGAAAGCGGCTACCTCGCCGCCCCCTACCCCAAGCTGTTCCGGCTGGATGTGATCCGCCGGAACAAGCTGCGGTTTGACCCACGCTTAAAAATCAATGAAGATGTTTTGTTTAATCTTCAATATTTGCGGTTTTTGCTTTTTTTACAAAAAAACTCTGCCATTTATTGCCTTGCAGGTGTATACTATAATCAGAATGATATGCTTGCGGGCAGTCTGTCCCGCTCCCTGCGGGGGGATTTGCTGGACGCCGAGGCTGTGACCCGCCCCGTGCTGGAAGCATTCTTGACGGATGCCAAGCTGCCTGCACCAGAAATTGACCGCCTGGTGCAAATAAGCCGGGTGCGTGCCGCGTTAAATCAATATGGGCTGCTGACCGGCTGCCCCGGCCGCATGCCGTTTGCCCAGCGGCGGCAGCTGTTTGCCCGCATTTTGCAGGATGCTGATGCCCGCGCGGCCCTGCGCGCCCGCCTGACTGCGGACCCCAACCGCCTGCTGGCGCTGCCCTACCGGCTGGGGGTATTTTTGCACAGCGCCTGGCTATTGGCCGCTTATACCCAGCTGAAAAACCGCTTTTTATGAGAGGAACGTTTTGCATGCCGAACCCGACCATTTCCATTGTGACAACTGTATATGACGCCAAGGATTACATTCCCCGCACGGTGCGCAGCATTCTGGCCCAGAGCTTTACGGACTTTGAGCTGCTGCTGGTGGAGGATGGCAGCCCCAACGGCTGCGGCGAGCTGTGTGATGAGCTTGCCAAAACCGACCCGCGCATCCGGGTGTTCCACAAGGAAAACGGCGGCCCGGCCTCCGCTTTGAACGTTGGGCTGGACAATGCCCGCGGGGATTACATCGGCTTTGTGGATTCGGACGACCTGGTGGATCCGGATCTCTACGAAACACTTTTGAATGCCATCCGCGAAAATGATGTGCGCATTGCCTCCTGCAATGCCGACGCGGTGGACGAACAGGAAAAGCCCGTGCCGGGGGCCGGGGTCAACATCAACATTGCCGGGCGGCACATGGCCATGGAGCTGCTGCTGGATACCTTTAAAACCGGCGGCTTTTACGGGCTGCTGTGCTGGAACAAGCTGTTTGACATCTGCCTGTTCCGCGATAAAGGCGTGCATTTTGATGAAACCATGTTCTTTGGCGATGACGCCAGCGAGCTGCACCGCGTGTATGACGGCGAGTATGTTTACTGTGTGCCGCGCGTGCTGTACCACTACCGGCGGCGCGGCGGCCAGATGACCGAGGTGCTGTTTCCGCCGCGGCGGCTGGATGATTTGAAAATGTACTGGAACTGGCTGGGCTGGTTTGCCGCGCAGCCGGACAAAACCGAATATAAAGGTTATTATGAATGGGCCGTGGCATGGTACTGGAAGGTGTTTTACCTGTTCTGGTGCCAGGCCAGCGAGGCCAGAGCCATGGCAAAGCTGAAACCGGAATTTTTGAAGCACAAAAAGCATCTGGACAGCATTTTGCCGGACATCCTGCGCTGCCCGCATGTGCCTGGTGCCGAAAAAGCGCGCGCTGTGCTGTTCTGCGCCGCACCGGGGCTGACCTACACGCTGGCACACGCCCGCGGCAAGCTGCATGGCAGCAAAACGGACTGAGGAATGAGGGGGAAAAACAAGATGGAACATATTGCAGTTAGTGTGATCGTTCCCATTTACAACGCAGAGCCCTGGCTGGAAGAGTGCGTGCAGAGCATTCTGGACCAGGATTTCCCGGCCAGCTACGGCACGATCGAAGTGCTGCTGATCGATGACGGCGCAACGGATGGCAGCGGCGCTTTGTGTGACCGCCTTGCCAAGCGGGACAACCGCATTAAAGTGGTGCACCAGGAGAACCAGGGGCTTTCCGGCGCGCGCAACACCGGCATTGATATGGCCCGCGGCCGCTATTATGCCTTTATTGACAGCGACGATGTGGTGCGCCCGGCGTACCTGAAAAAGATGTACGAAGCCTGCGAAGCGCACGACGCCTACATGGCGATCTGCGCAGTGGAGGACGTACAGGAGAACGGCAAGCCTCTGCCGGAGCCGGTGTTCACCCCGCCCACGCAGGAAGGTGTGTTCCGCGGCAAGGATCTGCTGAATGATTTTTATGCCCCCAACGGCACTTATTACACCGTTGCATGGAACAAGCTTTACCGCGCCGAGGTGTGGAAGCTGCTGCATTACCCGGAGGGCCGTCTGCACGAGGATGATTTTGTGGCGCACCGGCTGTTCTGGCGGTGCGATAAAGTGGTGTGCCTGCCGGATGTTTTGTACAATTACCGCCTGCGTTCCGGCAGCATTATGCGCACCAGCCTGAAACCCGGCGCGTTTGACGCGGTGGACGGCCTGGCTGACCGGTATCGCTTTTATGTCGAGAACGGCGCGGACCGTTCGGTGATTGATTCGGCTTATGCTGCCTGTTGGCGGCGGTATCTTTTCCTGTGCGCCAAGGTACGCCAGAACCCGGAGCCGCAGCTGGTCAAGGCCATCAGCAAGGAGCAGTTTCTGATGCAGGGGCTGATCAGCTACCTGCCCAACTGCCGCCACATGAAGATGACCGAAAAGCTTTCCGCCGCCCGCTGGGCCATGATGCCCGCCGAAAGCCTTTGCCCGGCAAAGTGATTGTTTACAGGAGCTTTTCAGCCTTTTTTGAAAAAAGGCTTCGGCGAAAAAACTTTAATATAATAGAATATAAGAATAAAAATAGGGATTGGATCGCGAACGGGTAAACAAAAATCAAACACGCCAAAAATGTATTGAACCGCGTGTTTTTGCCTATAGGATCGCAGGGGCGTACATTGTGCGCCCGCCAACCTAACGTAATAACGTTTTTATCAACGGTTATACACACGGCAAACGGCCACGGGACGATGCAAGCATCGTCCCCTACAAATGGTTTTTAGGTTTGCAATAACCATTTTACGTTTTTCCCCAACGCGATAAGGGCATCGCGCCCTACGGAATATTTTGCCGCTCATCACGCACTTTCAAACATTCCAAAGCCTAATATTTCCTGAGCGGCGCTGCGCGCCGCGGTCCACCACCATTATTCTTTATTCTTTTTTAATTATTCTTTACCTACCCCATTCCTAATTAAACTCCTACCTCCTAACTATTCCTCCGTCCACACCAAACTTTCAAACCAACGAAAAAAGGGGTTGTCCATTTTGCCGCTGCGCTCGCCGAATACACCGCGCAAACCGCGCATTTTGCTGGTTCCGCCGCCGGAGCTGCCGGTTCCTGCTGTGCAGGGCGGCGCGGTGGAAACCCTTGTCACCCACCTGATCCGTGAAAATGAACGGGCGGGCAAGCTGGACCTGCTGTGCGCCAGCATCCCGGACCCGGAAGCCGCCGCCCAGGCACAAGGGCTGCAGCACACCAAAATGCTGTACGTTGCCAAGCCCCGCGGCGTGCGCCGGTATTACCCCATGGTGTTTCTGGAGCGCTGCTTTGGCGTTGCCGCCCCGTATGACCCGTGGTATCAAAAGGTTCAGCTTTCCCTTGCACTGGAGCTGCCCACGCCGGACCTGATTGTGGCGGAGGGCGGCACCCTGACCCAGTGCAGCGCCATCAGCAAAATGTTCGGCAAGCGGCGTTGCCTGGCCCACCTGCACGGCCAGACCAGCTGCAGCCATGAGATGGACGCCATTTACGGCGGTATTCTGGCCCTGAGCGAGTTTATCCGCGATGATTACCTCAAAACCAGCGAGCTGGACCGCAAGCATGCCTACATCCTGCACAACTGCATTGATACCGCCCGCTTTGTGCCCGGCCCGGCGGATGCTGCGCTGCGGGCTTCCCTCGGCTTTGCGCCGGAAGATTTTGTTGTACTGTTCTGCGGCCGCCTGGAGCCGGATAAGGGCATCCACAAGCTGTTGGAAGCGATGGAGAATATCCATGACCCGCGCATCAAGCTTCTGATTGTGGGCAGCCCGTTTTTTGGCCGTACCCAGCAAAGCCCGTTTTTGCGCAAGTTGGAACAGCAGGCCGAGACCCTTGGCGACCGGGTGCGCTTTACTGGCTATGTGCCCAATGATTCGATGCCGGAATATTACCGCCTGGCGGACCTTGTCTGCGTGCCCACCTTGGTGGAGGAAGCCGCCGGGCTTGTGGCGGTGGAAGCCATGGGCTGCGGCCGACCGGTGCTTGCCACCCGCAGCGGCGGCATGCCGGAATATCTGGACGGCAGCCAGGCCGTGCTGGTGGACCGTGACGGCAATGTAGCCGGGCAGCTGAGCTTTGCCATCCGCATGCTGTACGAACACCCGGATCTGCGCGCCCAGATGAGCACCGCCGGTGCAAAGACGGCACAGCGCTATTCTTCTGCACGCTTTTATGATGATTTTGTACGCATTGTGTACGATTTTGGAGGTCACCTATGGAACAGCCCGTCATCTGTGTGATCGTTCCGGTATACAAGGCGGAAGCCACCCTGCCCCGCTGCATCGAAAGTGTGCTGACCCAGCAGCTGCCGGGCGGGCTGCGGCTGATCTTGGTGGACGATCAAAGTCCAGACCGCAGCGGCGAAATTTGTGACGCTTACGCAGCAAAGGATCCCCGTGTGATGGTACTGCACCGCAGGGAACGCGGGGTTTCCGGCGCGCGCAATGCCGGGCTACGGGCCGCCACCGGCGAGTATATTGTATTTTTGGACAGTGACGATGCCCTGCGCCCCGGCGCTTTGGACGCCGCCCTTGCGGCACAGGCCGCTGCCCCCAACGCTTTTGTGCTCTGGCACTACACCATGCAGCCGGACGATACCACCCCTGTAACCACAGTAGCCCACCCGGCCCAACAGAGCGACCTGGCCCGCCTGCACCTGGACTGCCTGATTGCCATGCCGTGGAACAAGCTTTACCGGCGCACATACGCCCGGCAGCTTGCCTTTGACCAGGCTTATACCCTTGGCGAAGATTTGCAGTTTGTGCTGGATTATCTGGCTCTGCTGGGGCGCTGCCAGCCGGATTTCAGCTACCTTGTGCTGGAAAGCGCCCTGACCTTTTACGATTGCAGCCGCACCGGCACCCTTTCCACCAAGTACCACGCCAATTACTGCGAAATTTGGCCCAAGCATTTTGCCAAGCTGAACGCCGCCTGCACCGTTGCTGCCTGCCCGCCGCAGGATATGCTGCCGCTGCACCGCGCGGAATTGCAGGTTTTGGCGGAGGGTGCCGCGGACATTTTGCGGCGGGACCCCGACGCCATGCCCGCACGCCGCGCCAAAGCCCGCACCGCGCTGCAAAGCCCATGGCTGAAAAGCCTGCTGGATACAATGCGTCATGAGCACTGTTACAGCCCCTATTACCTGCCCTGCCGCTGGAACAGCTTGCGTCTGCTATGGATGTTGTCCGAAGCTGCGCGCACGCAGAGCCCCCTGTTCGGCAAGCTGGACTGGGCGGGGTATTATTTGCTGCTGGGCCGCATGAAGCGCGGCTGAACCGCAGCCTGCTTTATCTCTGGTATTACAGTACATTTCCCCCAGGCAGCGCCGCTGGCTTGCCTGGGGTTTTGTTTTTGCATCGTCAGGTTTTTGGGGTTGTAGATTGTATTCACCTGCTTAACATG
>OLOR01002683.1_pt1 | contig 13522 bp, 6 predicted proteins | sample 1672521 | NCBI WGS metagenome assembly OLOR01 (sample SAMEA3136695, study PRJEB25190) | human gut metagenome | biome: human gut; feature: human-associated habitat; material: faeces | place: Austria | collected 2013
TACAATATAACCATAATCATGTATAAACACCTTTGTATATAAGTTTGATGCAACTTGGTTATCAGTTAAAATAGGAGTGTACAGAAAGAATTCAGAACCTCTTTTAGCATAATGATCTTCAAATTTAAAGATATTTTTTATATCTTCATAAAATTTGGTAGTAGATTTAAACATAACAATTGTTCTACTTGCTTCACGTAAATGCTGTTTTTCTTCTGCTGTGAGTGTTTCTTTTGATCCACAAACCGTCAAATTCTCAGTAATTTCACACCAGAGATCATGATAATAGCTGAATAAATCCTCAAGACCTGTAAGCATATAATTAATACCAGATAACACCTTTTTAGACATTGCCTTGTATTCCACATAGCACACATCATTACAATAGGGTTCTAGATCCTTAGGTTGCAAATAATACATATGTACTGGCTGATCTTTCACTGCCAGTAAGCTTGAAGAATTATAACTATTTAACTGCTGATTTATTTTCATATCAGTAATATGATAATTTATATTGGTTAAAAATTTCTCCAGTTCAAGCATATCTTTTATTGGATATGAAACCTCTAACCATTGAAACTGTGATGCTACTTTTGCATAAACTAGAAACATATTATTATCAGCTGTTGTAGCAGTTGAATAGTTAAAACGATTTAATTCTTCATTTATGCACTCATTCACTAAACTCATTTCTAACTGAATTTTATAAACTGTATTAGCCACTACTAATGCATTCCTTAAATTAATAGTATCCAATTCAAAGTCACTAAAAATTTGAGACCCGGCATAAATCAAGCAATCTGCTATTTGCTTATTATATTCTATGAATGATTCTCCAGCTTGCAAATTATAATTGTTATTACTACTTAATTGAATATTCTCAGCTATTGCCAATTCTTCCACTAATAAGAAGATTATAATTGCCAAATTCCTATTCGAATTTTGTAATCTAGTTACTTGTTGTGTGTCATAGTCATCTGGCTTATTGCTCTGCAAAGTCTTCAATGCTTTAGAATTCTTGAGCATTTGCTGATTGTAAATTCTCATTACAGCTATTATTCTAAATTCTGTGGTATCTAAGAATTTCATATTTAAGCTCTTATACTTTTTTACAATAACATCAGCATGCTGTCTCCATACATCTCGTCCTTGCATAAAAGCACCGGAACTTATAGCATACTTGATGTGTGATTGTAAATTCTGTTGTAATACCTCTTTATTACCTATTTGCCCTCGAACAAGTGCCTTCTGTCCTAGTACTAATGATGTGGACAGTATCTTATCCATTAAGCTACTGCTTATTCCAATTACAGAATTTGCTGTTGCTTTCTTAGCAATAAGATCAAATAATGCGTCATTACTCAATAATGCTGTCTGACTATCATATGTAGAGCTTCTTTCTGGATCATCTGCTTCCAGCATTAAATGAGCAGTATCTTCATATAAAGTTACATATTCTCTAAAACTGGAGAATCTCTTTAAATATCGTTTATCTCGAAATATATCTGCCGGAAGTGTAAATATACTTACACCAGTAGTGTTATTGGGAGAATTCACCCACTCAATTAGCTCTCGCATAGCCAAAAAGCCTTCTACATCAGCCCTAAACTTATCTTGATCTCTTCCTGTACTAGTGTTAAAACCACCACGTTCGTAATAAGCTGTACCGTCCTTAGCAGAACCACCATTAGCAAAATGAGTAATGCAGTTAATTGAACAAGAAACTACTTTAATGTAAAAGTTATAATAGTCTTTTGTGTCAATTCCATTTGTAATTAATGCTGCGTATTCTTTACATAGCTGAATTCGCTTATTATATTTAATTTTTTGAGCATCATTAAAAGCCTGTGACTCTAATGTGACTCCCAAGCCTGCAAATACATCATTAAATTTTTGGCGATAAGTTTTATAGTTTTTTAAACTTAAACTATGACGATACCATGAAAAAATGTCATAGTAAGCAATAGCACTCTTATTATGACTAAAGAGATAATACGAAGATTTATTAATTTTACTAGCAATCTTAATGAAATCTATAGATTCTGGAATTTTTTCATTAATAGGATCATCTATTTGATAAAAATCAACTTTAGATCTCTTATCTTCTGAACCTACTTCCTTTAAATTACTTTGGAACTTAAATATATCTGCGTATTCAACAGTTTTTACAAAGTAATTAGTAAAAACAAACTGCAAATAATTATCTGGTGTTTTTGACTCAATATTATAACTTGTAGCACTACAACGTCTCACATATTCATAAAATGCAGAGCTCTCTCGATTGATAATATCCATATCATCAATACGAGATCTCATCTTTCTTATAAAAATATTTTGCCATTCCTGTGTCTGCATATATAATAAAATAAAATATTCTGGATCAGTGTTTGCTATATTTCTAGAAATAATTCTACATAACTCTTTTTCAGATAAAGACGGTACAAGATCATGTAGAGTAACCATAAGCACTCTTCCCATATTTCCAGTACTTTTTCTGAATAATCTAGCTGTGCATAAAAAATGAACATATGCACTTACTAAATCAGATTTCTCATTTTTAAGCTGATTTTTCAGAAGTGTCTGTAATTCTGAATCTAATGTAAGCAGTCTTACTTGTTTAGAAGCTGCAGCATAATTTGAATTTTTATTCATTAAGCCAAGAGATATTGCTGTGATAAACTGCAACTGAGCTATATTAATATCATTATGTTTATACCAAGATACAAACATTATTCCCCTCCTTAATGCAATAAATAAATTATAATAGCAATAAAAAACATAACTGCTATAATTTTTGTTCTTGTATCAGTGAATGAAAAAGGCAGCGTGATAATATGCCAAATTGCAGAGAATAATCCGTGTATAATAGTTATACAAAAAACAATAAGCCACATGATAATTTTTTGCAGAGTAAATAATATCACCTCACGGATTTTTGCAAGCCCACCTTTTACAACATAAATACCACCTTTGGCTGATTTTTTTCGATTACATGCTGGACATATAGCAACAGTATTGACAGTTCTATTAATACCCATTCCTGCCAAAGGTACTATATGATCCACTTGTACATTTTCCTTACCAATTAATGGCATATTGCACTGTGAACAAAACCAAATACATCCAAATAAACCAGGATTTTTCTTAAAATAAGCTGCACGATAGTTAAAACTTTCTCGTTTTTGCCTACTTTTAGAAATATTTGTATTTTGGCTCATATTTATCACCTCCAAAAAATAGTGGGAAATTTTACTTTCCCACTACCGATTAAAACAGATCTAAGTCATCAAAGGAATCCTCATACTCTGAATATTCCTCATTATCAATATAATCTGTCTCATTTGCAAAAATAGTTGTACTTGAATCATTAGCCTTTAAAGAAACATAAGAAGTATCTAGTCTAATTAATGATTCATCTGGATTTATCTTAACTATTTCACGATAATCATGTTCTAATCGATCATCCTTAATAACTAAACTATATACTCCTGAATTTACATCAGTAAAAACTACTTCACCGGACTCATTCACAATTTGTTTTGCAATTATTTCTGTTCCTTTCAGTAGTAATACCTCAAAACCTTCTAATGGCTTAAAATCATCTGACCAAATAGATTTAAAAATATTATGAGTTTTTACTTCTGATGTAACAGGTGATTCAATAGAATCCATTATTGCTTTCTCAGAACTAGATGTTTCTAATGATTCTTTTGATTCTGTATCGAATAATCCCAAATGTAAAAGAGAATCTTTGTTTGGGCTACTCTCTGCTGAGATGACATCTTCATCTGTACTACTAATTGCTTCATCAGAATCAATATTTAGATAACTGAAATCTTGCAGATCTAATGAATTAAGGTCATCGAAATTTAATGTGTTATTAATCTCACTCTTTTCCTCTGAAATAGTAAAATTAGTCTCAGGTAATACACTTTTCTCTGTATTACTCTGCATAAATTTCGGTGGTTTATACAATTGTTTCTTTTCTCCTGCGTTGAGAAGATTTTCACCCAGATTTAATGCACCAATTGCAGAATTTTCATAAGACTTATAGCCACTTGTAGTTAAATCCACTGCAGACTTTACTACCTGTTCAAAAGATAATGACGCTAGAGCTCCACTATTTTCAATAATAGTATCTGATAACCGATTTAATTCGGCTATAAATGCCACATTTTCATTATCTGCAACTTCACTATACTTATAATGTCTGCCAACCTTATAATCAGGATCATCTGATTTAATTATCTTAACATCAGATAACTGTGCTCTGGTAAATATTTCAAAATGTCTAGCATTAATAGAAATATTGTTATCATCAAAGTTTTTATACCAATTATCTAACCAAGCTACCTGCTTCTTTCTAATAAGATTTTTGTTATCAGATTCTGGTGTAGACCAGATCATGTTAGGTTGAATATATCCTATGGTGATAGGTTCTCCTGCATTAACCCACTCACCATTAGTACATATTAACTGATTAGTTTTTAGTTTTACAGCCTTCTTTGTACCAGTTAGAGCCTCATCAGACATTAAAATACCATCTTTACTTTCCAATTGCATAATAGTGTCATTCTTAATCTTTTCTAGCATTAGGTATCCACTTTTACGCATAATCTGTGCATCACCACTGACTGTGATTGGAGTACCACTTAATAACTTATGTAAAATATCTACACCACTTGCAACTGTTTCGCCAGCTGCTCCACCCTTATTAACAAGGGATAATGTTAACTGAGCTGCAGGTTCACCTATGGCCTGAGCAGCCTCAATTCCGATATTTTCTCCCACTTTTGGCAAGGTGTTACTTGAATATTTTAATCCATAACATCTAGCACAGCAGCCATTAATTGAGCCAACATGCTTAGAATTGTCTCGACCAGTTTTACAATCCAATAAAATTCTAGCCTCTATTCGTTCTAGCCCTTGCTCTTCAATGGCACTTATAGTTTTTGATGTAATGATCTGCATTGAACTATTTAAAATTTCAGAATTTGGACCAATGTACTTTCGTAAATATGGTAAATTTCTACCTTCTCTATTCTGTAATAGAGATTTACTAAGTTTCGACATACCATATCTAAACTCAAAAGTACCTATATCTGTTTCTACATGCTTAACACACCTTCTTTTAAGAATAGCGATACCTTCTGATGTTATTAAACCAAATTTTAAGAAATTCTTTAATAATTTCTTAGAATAATCATCAACAGGTTCTCTGCCAATTAAAGATTCTAAAGAAATTTCTATAAGATCCTGCGATTTATCATTTTGTATAATTAAAGAATGAAAACCATTCTTTAAAATATCATAAGATTTTTCAGTAATCTTACCCTCTTTATCTATAGTGTCACCTAATAGTTGTAATGTTTCTTTGTCTTTTACACTTTTACCAAGTAAAGTTCGAACAAAGTATTCTTTATTTGGTTTTAGCATACTTAAATGGTTTAAAGGCTTTGTTGAATCATATTCAATATCATACCACCAGTCAGTTTTGCCACAGTCTGCTTCTATGATCTTTATTCCGGCTGTACAATAGACAGCTTTTCGTGTACCATAACCAGCATTTGCTGTCTCGTTTTGTGTAGATGCCATACCAGTTCTAGTAGAATAAGCCATCATCTGAAAATCAAAACTGGATAAGCCTTCAGAATAATTACTGGTAATAGGATTAGGAAGATCTTCAGTTTTAGTTTTCTGTAAGGAACCTACAGCACCTACAGTTTGCATTATTTGTAACTTACTACCACGAGCACCAGAATCATACATAATAAAAACATTATTATTTCTATTCATAGAACTCAAGATATTCTTTGTATCATTACCAAATATATTATCTTGTATGCTATCCAGTGTATGCTTATAAACTTTATGCACTGCTGTAACCTTATCATCCAGACTTAATAATCCAAACTGATAATCTCTTTCATAAGCAGCTTTTTCTTCATCAGCATCCTTTAATTTTTCAGATTTTGTTGAGCGATCAGTTATCTCTTTCAAATCATCTAAGGAAATACTCACACCAAATAAATCACAGATTCTAAAGCCCATCTCTGTAATATCTTGATAAACATCAATTAATGCATAAGTATCTGTTGACAGAGATTCTTCATAAATTTTCTTGCAGATACTAGACAACTTAAAGGAATCTATATGTGCATTAGGTGAACCTGAAGTAATAAGTCCGTCATATAATAAGCCACTGTAATGATCCTCCATGAGTCCCGGAATTTGCAACGGATTTGTAAATTTATTATCAGGACTTAATCCGCCTGGCAATAATGAATTAAATAAAATTCTACCTGCTGTACTCACATATTTATTTCCTTCATAGTCTAAGCATACTAATTCATATGTATGAATAATACGCTCCAAGACATCTGCTCGAAGCTCCAGTATTGAAGAATAATAATTTATATCGTAATTAGGAACATCATAATCTGCAATACACAAAGCATTATCTTTCAGCATAGTTGCACAATAAATTCCAAGGGCTATGCTTAAGAATTACATCTCCATTTTTTGCATTAATAATATCTTTCATTACTGAAAGCTTATCAATTGCTTCAGCCTTTGCTTCTTCGGAAAGCAGAGCACAAAACCACATCTGATCACCATCGAAGTCTGCATTATATCCATTACAGACCAATGGATGAATCTGCATAGTTTTTGTTTTTACTATCTTTGGATAAAATGCTCTGATTGAGTATTTGTGAAGGGAAGGCTGTCTTCCAGCAATAACAACTTGAGGTGTAATAGTTTCTCCATTAGCACCACATATTCCACTCACATTTGTACCCTCAATAAAGGCTTTTATCCATAAATAAAACTGATTATAAGCATCATAAACTGATAATCCATAAGAAGACATGAAATGATCTAAGTATAATTTCTCAAATTTTTCTTTAGACTGTGCTGCAATAGCTACCATCAAATCCTTTACCATTTGTGGTCTTATTGCTGTTGTGCTATCTATACGATATTTCAATAAATGAGGAATCAATTGATCCTCCCACACATTAACAGCCATACAAAGAGGTATTCCTAAAAAGGAAGGTGACCAAGTAATATTCTGTGTAGGTATAATAATAGTTCTACCTGATCTGGCTACAACTTTCTTTTGTACTGTTTCACGGATCTTGCCATGATTCTTTTCACCTTTACCGGTGAACCACTGCAAAACATTTGTAAACTTTGTCTTACGATTTTCTGCACCAAAGCCAATAAAATCCTTAATAGCGGTATATACTTTCATCTGATTTATCTCATTATCATTTTCATTAACAGCCTGTGCTGCTGCTAATATATTCTGATAATGTATATCAAAATCTGATGGTCTTTCTTTACCAGTTCTGGACATATTGTCTGTAGGTCTAAAAATTGCTGGCAATACTGGATAAGTACTTATAAGATAATTGGATAACTTGTCTCCTCTTTCAATAAAATCTGTTATAAAATTAACTCTATCCAAAATATTCATTTTAGAATTTGAGTCATAAACATACTTATAAATGGAACTAATGTCTTCTGGATCATACTCTTTTTTATTAGAATCTACTGTCTCGTCAGTAGATTCATCTTTAGTAAAAGTACCGGTACGTATATACTCCTGCATCTGTTTTGCACTCAACACAATATCTTTCTTTTCATCACCAAGTTTTTTATTTGACATGGATGAACTTTCAAGATAACGACTCTTTAACAATGAGAGTGAGGCTTCAACATCATAATGCTGAAAAACATATGTCAGTGCCTTCAATCCAGTCATATATTGTAATTTATCTGCATCATCTAATTCCTCATATTCTTTTGCAGATAAAATATTTAACTGACTTAAAGAATATGCTGCAGTATAAACATAAGATTGACCATCTCTGATCTTAGCCAAATCGGTATTAGTACAATATTGTATACTTTTAGATTCAGAAGTTTTCTTTATAAATACATTTGCTATGGAACCTTTCTCTAACCAAGATGGGTGCACAATAGTTGTGTTTAATTCAATATAACCCCATCTTGTTCTATTTAATGTTTTTCCGGAAAGGCTGGTATTATCTCCAAAGATGTTTGCAGCTCTTAAAGAGTCATTCATAACTGGAGTACTAGAAAAAGTTCTGGTAACTTCATCAGTTAAAGGGGCAAATTGATAGTAGTCAATCTGCTTACCCCCAGAAACCTCTGAAGCATTGGAAATTTCTGTACCAAGTGGTCTTAACATCGCCTGAAAAGTATTAAAATTATAATTTTCTCCCTCTTCATGCACATCATATGGATCTGTTAAAATTCCTGTCAAAACACGCTTGCGAGCCAATCGATCGTCAGCAAGAACTGTTTGAATTTCCTGTAAGACATGTGGAGCATCTACACATTCTAAGCACCAAGACTCCATCTCTCCTATAGATTGTCCACCGTTCAACTTTGAAGAAGACTTTGCTTGTAATGTAATAGGATGAACTCCATGAGAGAAACCAACAGAATGTACTTTCTTTCTTACCATATGAACCAATTTTTGCATATATTGATATCCAACATTTACTGGGCGCTCAAAGTACTCACCAGTTCTTCCGTCTATAAGCATAATAGGCTTTATATTAAATTCTTCACAACGCTGTTCTACAAATTTTCTGGAGTCAGGGTGAAATGGGCTGACAATTGCAATATGACCTGATGCCATTTCAGCTGCTCCTAATGCTGTATCTAATAACTGTGAAATATTCATACGACTTGGAATACCTTGTGGGTTCAAAAGAATATCTAACGATCTGCCTGTTACAGGATCATAAGGCATATCCTCATTGTCAACAATTCTAGCTATTACACCTTTATTACCATGACGACCAGCTAATTTATCTCCAACCTCTGCACTAGCTCGTGAAGCTATTTGCACTTCAGCCACTGTTTTACCAGTAACATCTGTATAAATATCAGACTTTATAACCTGACCTTCTGTGAAAGAATTTAAAGTTTCAGTTTCAAAATATACCTTATTCTTATTATTTCCAGAACTAGCAACTCTCTTTTTATAAATTGCTACATCCCCAGGTTCTAGTTGAGTTCCCAATAATGGTAAACCATTTTCTCCATACCTAGAATCTGCATAAGAAGGCTTTTCAAATTTTACAGAAGTGCCCATATTACTGTTTATTTCGCTTTTAATAGATTTTATATAAATCGAAGTTAGTGTATCATCATAAACTAGTTTACGATTTATAACAATACCATCATCAATAGATGAACCCTCAAAAGTTTTAAATCCAACAAAGTAATTATGTCCTACAGCTAATCCGGTTTTTAATTGTTCGTCACTTGCCTGAATACCCCCATAGTCAACTAATTTGTCCATTGAATATTCATTAATATCATAATCAGTACTATAAGCAATAATATCAGTACTCTTATACACATTATCTACCTTTGGAACAATCCTGTATGAAAACATATCATCATTCATTGTCTTTCTACCAAAAGGGATAGCTAAAGTGATCATGTCGGTCAAGGAGTTATTATTGATATTTAATAAAGCCATCAATTCATTATAGGCTGCTACACGAAACTTTAGAGTTCTGGTGTTTTCAGCTTCTATAATGCTATCTAATACTAAGTTGCTTTTCATTATAGTACTCTTATAATTTTCTACCTCAGGAATCATATATAATAATTCCTGATAATAGCTTTGCAACACTGTTTCAGCTCTATAAGTTCCAATATCTAATAAGCTACCAACCCCTGTATCTACTACAGCCCTTTCACTTCCGCAAGTAGGTACAGCCTGCTTTGACTGATTATCACTCATCTGAATACGCTTACCGGCTGCAAAATTTGAAAAAGGGATTAAACCAGTAGTGAGTGCTAGATTCTGTAATTGACTATACTCTTTATATTTTACACTCTTTACATCTGTTGTGATAATCTCTCCATTGTGTCTAGCATTCACACGCTGTTTAGGTGTACCATCTTCATTCATAAAAGTCTCACACCACTCAGCAATATAAGCATCCCTATCAGCATTTGCATCAAGTTCCACCACCTTATCAGTAACAACACCATTCTCCACCACATAATAAGGTGTCGTTAAATATCCGGCCTCTGTCTCTTTGGTTAATAAAGTACGCTCATGTACCAATCCAATTTTTTGTGATTCAGGTGAATCATAAGGATCTAATCGACCAAATTGTGTGGCTTGTACACTAACTAACTCTGGTGAAACCTGATCACTCTTAATACTATTAGTAACTTTAAAATCTTTTGCAACAAAAGACACAAGGTTATTATAATCAGACATCTGAGCTTCAGAACTATCAACTTTTTGGACTAACGCAATTAATGCATCTTTATCTATCTTATTACTATAATCGGATAAAGAGTTTAATATATTATCTGCGCTTTCACTGTAAGAATTTTCCATTAATTTAAATTTTTCATTTAAATTAGATATAATTACTGACATGTAACCCGCTAATAAATTTAAAGCTTTCTTATCGAATGGGACAATTACTCTATCAGTTAACTCATAAGTATTAGAATAAAAATCATAGCCATTTAAGTTATTAGCAAAAATGCTATAGGCAGTATATAAATCCTCAATCGTTAACGTTGAAGCATCAACTCTTCTTGTAACATTGATAATTTTTCGACCCTTTAATCCATTATTCTCAAAAACTTTTATGCAGTCTAATTTAGAGGCATTAAGTATATTTAATTTCTCTAAATCTAAAACTGTGCCTGCATTTAAAGTAACATCATCGAGTGTTATAGGCTCAGCAAGTGTTAATCCTAAAGCCTGAAACGTAAAAGAAGTAAACTTTCTCAAGCTATGAACTTTACCATTATGCTGCACATAAATTATATTAACCGGAGAAGCGTCTATTTTTTGCAAAATATCAAAAGTTAAAGCAGTATCTGCTGGAATAACTTCATTAACTAACTGTACACTTTTAGCCAGTTTTTTATTTATTGCTCTTTTTAAAAATGACTGTGTAACATTAAAACGATCAGTATTTGCTTTTCCCAGATTAAGATAATTCTTATCGAAAAACCATTTCTCAATGTTACGCAATTGAACTAAGGTATGATTAGCTTCCATAGTTTTATCTAGACCAAAAAGGACAGTGTGCAGAACTCTAATACAGTCTGCTCTACTTGAGATCTTATGTTTAGTCTTTGTGTAACTTGTTTCAATATGTTTCCCTGTGTCCTTACCAAAAGTCATAACATTGTAAGCATTGTCATCACCAAAAACTTCAAGCAACTCCGATGAAGTTAATCCTGTTAAAGCTCTGAAAAAAGATGATATTGAAATCTTTACAATATCATCTCTATTATCAGTCTTATTAGATCTGGAGTGATAAAAACTTGGCTCCTTATCTTTGCAATAAAATTGTATTTTCTTAAAATTAGCACTTCTTAAATCAGCAAAGTACTCAACCCCATTATTGGTACTCTTATAACTGAATGTCCAACCAAGAGGTCTTTCATATAAATCTAATACCTGTTTATAATTGCCACCGATTTTAAAACCGAGTTCTTCAAATACTGGTAACTTTAATAAATCTATAATGCAATCTTGAGACTCACCTGTCTGCAAATCTTTAATGCTGCAGATAGCCTTTATCATAAGATAATGTGTGCCATTATCATCAATCACATTATTCATATCAACTGGGTACATACTAAATGTGACTTCAAACCGATTTGCAAATTTATATGACGAATTCTGTAATAATTCTGGTATAGCAGTTGTTAATAATTTTTCAAAAGCTACCCGTTGTTTATCTTTTACTTCAATCAAAGTATCTCCTCCAATCGTTTTATTCTCCATTCAGAATATACAGACACCAAATATTCCCTAAGTACACGATAGTTACGCGTATTAGTGCAATTATAAATACGACACCATTTCATTTGAGCTAATAATGATTCAGTTTTTGCATATGCTAAAAAAGAAGGATCGTTCTGAATCATTTGGGAGTCAATACTTTGTGGTTTTACGCTCCTATATATTGCTTCAAGATTACAATAATTCATAGTACTCCAGCTCCTTTTCATTATCATCAATTTCTATCCTTTTTGGTATATAGGTTTCTAAATCTACATAAAAATCACCCATATTTTCACCAAGTTTGCCTACTAAAAGGTTTCCATCTTGCATTAAAGTTTCTCTCAACTTCTGAGCTTTTCCGGGTGATTTAATTAGATTACAAAAATCAGCATCAGAAACATATATATCTGGGATACCAACATTCTGCAGCACAATACCAATTTTATTAATTAAAAGCATCATCATTCGTATTACCTCCAAATAAATTCATACTATTTAAAGAGTCTGCATTAGATGTTGTAAAGGCATTACATGCTAGTGCTCTATCTTGCTCAGTGCCCACAAAAGGTTTTGTACTATAAACCACCATTTGGACCTCTGGTACAAATCTTTCCGTTAAATCAACAACAGTTGCACCCATTAATTTTCTCATGTTTATCACCCCGTTTTCGTATATTTTGTAACATATCTGCCACATCAATAAGATATAAATCATGTTTATCACAAGCTTTTACAGACTCTTCAATTATTTGTATCTGTTTATCTGTTAAGTACACATTATTTCTAAATAGAATATTGGAAATAGTGATACTTAATAGTTCATCTTGAACAATAATAGAATTTTCTCTTAAATTTTCTACAACATCATCATAATACATACTAGTAAGCCATTTATCTTCTGACTTTAAATGTAATTCAATATCTATAATATCTACAAAAGTAAACATACCAGTCGTCGCTAACATTAGCATACTTAATAACAGTAAATCATTTAATGCTAGTTGGTCCACAAATTCTGTAAAAACGCTCTCCTCAAAGATCTCAGATTCAGCACAATATTTTGCATTTAATAACATCAGAAAACATTGCTTTCCTACCTCTGAAAGTCCTAGTTGCTTAGCATCAACCTTCTCATAATATGAATTTATTGTGTCATAGTTCTCACAAATAATTTGTAATACTTGACTGTTGCTACTACCAAACAATAAAGCATAAGTAAGCTTTTCTGTAAGTTCTACTGAATTATCATTTATTTCACCTAACTGCTTAATTATTCCCTCAAATTCTGTTTTAAAGTTATACTTATTGTGTTTCTGATAATATTGCAAAACTTTCTCTCTATCATTAAGTAAGTTAGGGATAGATATTGGATAATCTATTATCATATTTTCTTGATTTAATACAGTGCTTAAAGCGAAATGCTCTAGGTGAGATTCCATCATAAATTCTAATAACTGCATAAGATCACTCCTTTAATAAATCGTCCAATCTCTTACCATGTATCAAAATATTTACTGCACCACTGTTTCTCTCAAAATATACAAAATCTCCGACCTTGATATCATTATGAATTAGTATAGATGGGTTAAAAATATTAATAATCTTAGCCTCGCAGGCATCATTTGTTTGCATAGGCTCTATTTTCACCCTAACTGAAGCAGTAACCCTTCTTTGTACAATTACAATTTCTTTTACTATAGCTTT
>OLOR01002686.1_pt1 | contig 13508 bp, 10 predicted proteins | sample 1672521 | NCBI WGS metagenome assembly OLOR01 (sample SAMEA3136695, study PRJEB25190) | human gut metagenome | biome: human gut; feature: human-associated habitat; material: faeces | place: Austria | collected 2013
ATACGCTGGATTACCCCGGCCAGATCAAGGTCAACGTCATCCGCGAGAGCCGCGCCGTGGAGTACGCAAAATAAAGTTTTTTCCGCAGGCTGCCGTGTTTTTGCACGGCAGCCTGTTTTTTTGCGCCAAAACGATTGCATTTCCCGTCAAAAAAAGGTATCATGGATGCAGAAGAAAGCAAAAAGCTGCGTCCGCCGCACCGGACGCAACCCCCCAACGACCTCAGAACAGAAAGGAGCATCGTTTTATGAAAAAATGGAAGAAATTACTGGCCTGTCTGCTGGCCTGTCTGCTGGCACTGGCCGTATTTACCGCCTGTGACGGCAGCGCAGGTGTGCCGATCGGGCCCAAGCATTCGGATGCCAGCAGCGCAAAGGCGCTGTGCGAGCAGCTCGGCATGACCTACAGCGAGGAGCTGAGCGACAAGGCCTACAGCATTGCCAACTGGGTCTCTGCCACCTCGGTGTCCTGCTCTGCCAATACAAATAAGACCGAGCTTTACCGCGTTGGCAACGCCAATGACATTGCCAAGACCAACCTGCTGCAGCACAAATATGCCACTGCATTTGAAAGCATGGGTATGGGCATTTATGGTTCGGATGAAGATTTTGTCCCGGGCTTTTACATTGATACCGATCTGGATTCCAGAAAAGACTACATCCGCTTTGTTCTGCCGAAGGACGGCATCGTGACCGACACCATGAAGTCTGCCGCCGCCGGCAAGACCAAGCTGGGCGTTGCCTATGTGGTAAACGAAGGCGTGCGCTACGCCGTTGTACTGCTTGGGTAAAATATTATAGCAAAAAGCAGCCGCCGCACCAAAAGTGCAGCGGCTGCTTTGTTTATTTATGCTAGGTTATCAGCCCTTCAGGAAAGCCGGCAGGGGCTTGCCCTCCTTGAGCCACTGGTGATACTCGGCGGTGGCAGCAAATTCCACGTCGCCGGCAGAGTTCAGCGCAGTTTCGACCGAATCCTGCACCACGCCGATGATAAAGCCCACGCCCACCATCTGCATGGCAATGTCGTTGGAGATGCCGAACAGCGAGCAGGCCATGGGGATCAGCAGCAGGGAGCCGCCGGCCACGCCGGAAGCGCCGCAGGCACCCAGAGCGCTCATGGCGCTCAGCACGATGGCGGCAGGCAGGGACACCTGAATGCCCAGCGTGTTGGCTGCTGCCAGCGTCATGATGGTGATGGTGATGGCTGCGCCGTCCATGTTGATGGTAGCGCCCAGCGGGATGGACACAGAGTACATATCCTTGTCCAGACCCAGCTTTTCACACAGGGACATATTCACAGGGATGTTGGCGGCAGAACTGCGGGTGAAGAAAGCGGTCAGACCGGACTCCTTCAGGCAGCGGAATACCAGCGGGTACGGGTTGCAGCGCAGGTAAATGAACATGATAAAAGGGGAGACGATCAGCGCCATGAACAGCATGGTGCCCACCAGCAGTGCCAGCAGCTTGCCGTACTGGGTAAAGATGGCCAGACCATTGCCGGAAACGTTGGTGTACACCAGACCCATGATGCCGAAGGGTGCCAGATTGATGATCCAGCGCACGATCTGGGAGACGGCATCGGCAGCGTTTGCCAGAAAGACCTTGGTGCTCTCTGCGCCGATGTTCTTCATGGCAATGCCGAACATACAGGCCCAGAACAGGATGCCGATGTAGTTGCCGTTCATCAGGGCACTGACGGGGTTGGCCACAAAGTTGGTCAGCAGGGTGCTCAGCACCTCGCCCAAGCCCTGCGGGATCACGTCGGACTGTGCTGCGTCCGCCAGCACCACCGTGACCGGGAACATAAAGCTGGTGATCGCCGCAATGGCTGCCGCCAGAAAGGTGGTGAGCATATACAGCCAGATCACAGTGCCGAAGCGGCGGTCCAGCTTGGACGAGCCCTGTGCCAGCGCGCTTGCCACAATGACGAACACCAGCACCGGGGCAATGCCCTTCAGTGCACCGACGAACAGGCTGCCCAGCTCGCCCACCCAGCCTGCGCCCGGCGCAACAAGCGCCAGCACCGAACCGGCTGCCAGGCCGATCAGGATGCGCAGGATCAGGCTGGTCTGGTTGTATTTTGCTACAACCGCTTTCAAGGTTTTCATATCGTAACACTCCTCTTACACTGTACACCTAGCGCGTACATTTTCCTGTTCCTTACACAAGAACAGTTGTCATTATATCACACACGCTCAAAAAGAGAAAGTGTTTTCAGGCATTTTGCGGGCAGAACCGGCGCTTTTTGTAAACTTTTGCAAAAGCACCTCAAAAACCGTCCTTGTTAGAAATACAGTTTTGCGGTTTTGACGACAAAAAACACCCGGGGAAAACCAGAAAAAGCCGCCGCACCGTACGGGGTGCAGCGGCTCTCTCTGGAAGAAAATGAAGAATTGGTTGGGTTGAGGATAACTTAGTTGGCGCGGCCGGTCATCTTGACCGCATACTTGATGGCGTTGACAAGGCTCAGCTCGTTGCCGTTGCCCTTGCCGGCGTGGTAGAAGTCGGTGCCGTGATCCACGCTGGCACGGATGATGGGCAGACCCAGCGTGACGTTGACGCCCTCCACGGCCTTCCACTCCTGCTTTTCGCGGTCGTAGACAAAGCCCACGGTCTTGAGCGGGATGTGACCCTGATCGTGGTACATACACACCACGATGTCGTACCAGCCGCCGATGGCCTGCGAGAACACGCTGTCCGGCGGGCAGGGACCCACAACGCCGGTAATGCCCTCGGCCTTGGCGGCTTCGATGGCGGGGGTGATCTCCTCGATCTCCTCCCGGCCGAACAGACCGTTCTCACCGCAGTGGGGGTTCAGACCTGCCACGGCGATGCGGGGATTCTCGATACCCATATCCTTGCAGGCCTTGTTGGCGATCTCGATGACCTCCAGCACGCGGTCCTTCTTGACCCGGTCGCAGGCTTCCCGCAGGGAAACGTGGGTGGAAACGTGCACCACGCGCAGGTCGTGATGTGCCAGCATCATGGTGTACTTTTTGGTGTGGGTGTAGGTGGCGTAGATCTCGGTGTGGCCGTCAAAGTGGGTGTAGCCGTCCGACTTTTCGCCGTGGTAGTACTCCAGCGCCTTGTTCATGGCTTCCTTGTTCAGGGCGTTGGTGCAGGTGGCATCCACCTCACCCGCCATAGCCAGCTCAATGACCTTTTTCACGCACTGGAAGGCTGCGTTGCCGCCCTCCACGCTGACCTTTGCCATCTCGAACTTGCTGATATCCTCGATCAGATCCAGATGCAGCACGTCGATGGTGCCGGGGGTGAACAGGGCATCCGACACCTTCTCGCAGCGGTGGATGACGATGTCCTCGCGGCCAACGAACTTTTTGGCCTGCTCCATCACCTTCACATCGCCCACAACGATGGGGCGGCAGTAGCTGTACTGCTCCGGGTCAGCCAGAGCCTTGATGGTGATCTCCGGGCCGGAACCGGCGGGATCGCCCATAGTAATACCGACAATGGGTTTATTCATAGCAGCCTTCTCCTTGCTTCAGCGCGTTTCAGTGCAGACCCTTGGCCTCGTTCTCAGCCAGAACCTTCTTGATGGCTTCCATGCCTTCCTCGGGCACATAGTTGAAGGGTGCGCGGCACTTGCCCACGGGGTGACCCTGCAGGGCAACGGCAGTCTTGATGATGGTGTTGGGGTTGCCGTACTTAAAGGTCTGCTGCAGGATGGCAATGGCGTCCTGTGCAGCCTGTGCGCCCTCCAGATCCCCGGCCTTGAAGCAATCGTAGATCTTGGCAACGGTCTCCGGCCAGATGTTGGCACGGCCTGCAATGCCGCCTGCGCCGCCCTCTTTCAGGCAGGTCAGGATAGCGCCGTCATTACCGGCCAGAATGGCAACTTCCTTGTCCAGCTCACGGGTCAGGCGGATGTAGGCCTTCAGGTTCTCGATATCGCCGCTGGAATCCTTTGCGCCCACGATGTTCTCCACATCACGGCACAGAGCCTGCACAGTCTCGGGCAGCAGCTTATTGCCGGTGCGGGCGGGGATGTTGTACAGAATGATGGGCAGGTTGACGGCCTTTGCCACGGCGGTGTAGTGGTCGTACAGCTCCTTCTGGGAAGCCAGTGCAAAGCTGGGGGTGATAATGGACAGTGCATCTGCACCCAGCTCCTCGGCACGCTTGCTCAGGCGGATGGTCTCGGCGGTGGTGATGCAGCCGGTGCCTGCGTAGACCGGTACGCGGCCCTTTACCTGATCGATGACAGTGGCAAGGATCTCTTCCTTCTCCTGGAAGGACAGGGCGTAGGCTTCGCCGTTGGTGCCCATGGGGAAAATGCCGTGCACGCCGCCTGCCAGCAGGCGCTCCACCTGCTCGCGCAGAGCCTGATGGTTGACCGTCTGCTCGGGGTCGTTGTTCATGGGGGTGATTACGGGAGGGATGATGCCCTTGATATCGCTGGTCTTCATAAGTCTTTACTCCTTTTCTGTTACATGATCTCCTGATACAGCTTGCGTGCGTCGTCGGCGGTAACGGGGCGCATATTGTTCACCAGCAGGCGCTGTACCTGCATACCGGCGTTGACCAGACCTTCCAGATCCTCGGCAGGCACGCCGAACTCCTTGAGACTGGTGGGGATGTCCAGATGCTTGACGATGTGCTCCAGACGGGCAATCATCCATGCAGTCTTTTCCTCCACGGTAGTGCAGGTCTTTTCCTCGTGGCAGCAGCGGTCATAGGCGGCAGCCAGACGCTCGCGCACGGCGGGGTGCTCGCTGTTGAAGCGCATGACCGGTGCCAGCAGGATGGCGTTGGACACGCCGTGTGCAATGTGGTACTTGCCGCCCAGCGGGTAGCTCAGTGCGTGCACAGCGGTGGTGCCGGAAGCGGTGATGGCCAGACCGCCGTAGTAGGCTGCGATCTGCATCCGGTTCTTCTCTGCCATGGCTTCGGGGTCATCGCAGGCTTTTTCGATGTTGTTCAGGATCAGGTCAAGGCCTTCCAGTGCGTACAGGTCGCTGAAGGGGTTGGCCTTGTTGCTGGTAAAGCACTCGATGCAGTGTGCCAACGCATCCACGCCGGTAGCGGCTGCGATCTTGCGGGGCAGGTTCTTGATCATGCGGGCGTCCAGAATGACGTAGTCCGCGATCATGTTCTCGTTGACGATGCCCACCTTCAGTTCCTTCTCAGGCACAGCCACGATGGCGTTGGGGGTGACCTCGGCGCCGGTGCCGGCGGTGGTGGGGATCAGCACGATGGGCACGCACTTCTGTGCCATGCCGGGGTTATCCAGCAGCTCCTTCACGCCGTAGGCGTCGGTCACCAGCACGCTTGCCAGCTTGGCAGCGTCCATCACGGAGCCGCCGCCGCAGGCCACGATCAGGTCTGCACCGGAGACCTTGAACTCGTCCACCAGCTTCTGCACAGCCATGTAGCTGGGCTCCGGGGGCAGCTCGTCCAGCACATAATACTCTGCGCCGGAGGCTTTGACAGCTTCTTCCGGCAGGGCAAACAGGCCAGCGCCCTCAATGCCCTTATCGGTGAACATGGCTACCTTTTTTGCGCCGCGCGCCTTGATGATGGCGGTGATATTGTCCATGGCGTTCTCGCCGCCGTAAACTGCGTGCGGCATTTTAAGATTGTACTGGGTCAGCATACTGATCAACCTCCTGAATGATGCTTTGCTCTATAAATAAAGGATGAAAATTCCGAAAAGCTTTTTCAGCGGCTCTGGGCTGCGGTGGGGTTATACAGACCCACGGTTTCCCGCTTTGCGCCCAGCACGTCCTGCTCCGAGAAGCGGACGTACTTGATGCCCTGCCGGGTGCGGGCAGCGTAGGCCAGATGCAGCATACCGTCCCGTCCCTGCATCAGGTAGGGGTACTCGTACTGCTTGTTGTTGGTCTTGTTCTCATCGCCCATATAGCCCTCGCCGCGCTCCATCCAGCGGATGATGGGGAAGGTCAAGCCGCCGTCCTCCGAGAGGGCCACCGCCACCGGGCAGCGCAGGCCGGGCCATGCAGCCTTGCCGGGCACGGGGTTGGGGGTGCAGGTGGGGTTGTAGGCAATGGCGATGCGGCCGCTCTGCAGCTTGACCGCGCTGATGCTGGAGTTGTTGTTGGGCAGCGGGGTGGGTGCGGGCACCGTCCACGTTTCGCCCCAGTCAAAGGACTCGCTGCGGTGGATGCGGTAGGCTTCGCGGTTGCGCATGAACGCCACCAGATGCCCCGGCTCCAGCTCGATGACATTGGCGTGGACGTGGCCGTTGCTGCCGGGCATCATGACCATGCGCCAAGTTTTACCCTCGTCGTCCGAGATGCGGAAGGCGGTGGGGTCGCCGGACAGACCCTCGGCAGAGTCGGTGCACAGCCAGTTGGCAAAGATCCAGCGGCCGTTGGACAGCACCTGAATGGGCTGGCGGCAGAAGGTGCCTTCCTCCGGGAACACGGTGGTGTAATCGCCCCATGTTCTGCCGCCGTCGGTGCTCTTCTGGCAGCGCACCACGGCGGTGAACTGCATATTGTCCTTGCCCTCTACGCGGTCCAGCTGGGCGGTGTACATCGCCCACACGGCGTTGTCCGGGCCGTAGAACAGCGAGGGGTTCTGCTCGCTGCGGGTGGGGTCGCCGGAGATATCCACCGGCTCCAGCCACTTGGTGCCGTCATGCGGCAGCACCGAGCAGATGATGTGCACGTCTGCGCTGCCCTCATAAGTACCGGCGAACCAGCAGCAGAGCAGGTCGCCATTGGGCAGCTCCACCATAGCGGGTGCGTGGGCGGTGGGCCAGCCGCCGGTGGGCAGCAGGGCTTCCAGCGTGCCCATCTCCTCGTTCTCGTACACGGTGCCGTCCCAGGTCAGGCCGGGCAGTTTTGCATAGGTCATGGTCGTTCTCCTTCTGTTACATTTATCTTCCGTTACAGCCGCAAAGGGCTGCTGCTTCCATTCTCAATGCTTGGCAATGCGGTCTGCCAGCTCCACCAGCAGATCCTCCTGCCCAAAGCCGCCGGACTTGGTGATCACGTAGCGGGTGCGTCCCTGATAGGTGAACCGCGCCAGCACGATGCCGCTTTCCAGCTCGCATACCGGCTCCAGCTCCCGTGCGCCCACGCTGTTCATGCACTGCAGCAGGGTGTCGCCGCCGGTGAGCAGCAAAGTACCCAGATGCTCGCTGCCGAACAGCGCCCCGAACATCTGCCCGACGCTGCCGGAAATGCCCACCCGCAGACCGTCCAAGTCGATGCCGCGGGCGGCGGCATAGTCGGCGGTGAGCTGGTTGCCCCCGGCGTCGTTGGTCTCAATGATGCAGTGGGGGTTTGCTGCCAGCATCTGTTCGATTTCTGCCAGCGCAGCCTTGCCGTCGGCGCTTGCCCAGTAGCCGGGCTCCAGCTTCTGCCGGGGGGTCAGCCGCAGGCGGGTGAAACCAGCCTTTTCGGCGGTGTCCATCTGCCGCAGGGTGATGGGGTTCACGCTGCCGCAGAGCACCAGCAGCCGGGGGTCCAGCTGCGGGGTCTCGACCACGCTGCCGTCCGAAAGCCCCAGCAGCTCCGGCAGAAAGGCGGCAAAGCCTGCGCAGCCTGCCAGCACCGGGGGTGTTCCATTCTGGAACAGCTGCTGTCCGGCGGCTTCCAGATCTGCGGCGGTGGCGGCGTCATACACCAGAATGCCGGTCTTGTCCGCTGCCGTCTCGCCGGGCTGCAGGCTCTGTGCGGGGACATCGGTCTGCAAATGGATCAGCTTTGTCACCTCGGCGCAGCGCACCGGCTCGAAGGGGTCGATGCCGAAGGGGCTTTCGTTCACCGGCACGCCTTTGATGTAATGGACGCCCTTTTCGGTGGTGCGTCCGATCTGCGGGAAGGCCGGCAGAAAGGGTAAATTGCGTGCGCCGCTTGCCTTGAGCAGGGCGGCAAGCTCTGCGCCGATGTTGCCGCGCAGGGCAGAATCCGTCTTTTTATAGATGCAGCCCACGCCGTTTTCCACCGCGCTGCGGGTCAGCTCTTCAACAGCCTTGGCAGCCTTTGCGGCGGGCAGATGCCGCGTTTCGGTATCCACCACCAGCACGGTGCTGCTGCACGCGGAAAGGTCTGCCTGCCCCACCACGACCTGCGTGGGGATGCCGTGTGCCGCAAGCTGTACGCCGGTATCCAGCGCACCAGTAAAATCATCTGCAATCATCAGCAGGCGAAGCATTCGTTCGTGCCCCCTCACTTGTTTTTGTGCTTTCATTATGCCGTATCCGGCAGGGGATTGCACCCCGCGCAAGGGGCAAAAGCGTTTCATTTTAGCACGTTTTCAATTTTCTTTCCGTTTCAAGTGTAAAAACGTTCTATTTTGAAACCACTTTCTGTTTTCTTTTTGAACTACGCCGAGTATAATAGTTTCAAAGAGAAACACGGAGGGACGTTTTATGGTCGAAACTCACACCCGCATTCTGGGCATTGCCCCCTACGACGGAATGCGCACCGCCATGGAGCAGGCGGCGCAGGCCTACCCCAACGTTGAGCTGGAGGTGTACACCGGCGATCTGGAAGAGGGACAGGCCATCGTGCAGAGCATGACGCCCAACAGCTACGACTGCATCATCTCCCGCGGCGGCACCGCCACCCTGATCCGGCAGGTGACCGACCTGCCGGTGGTGGATATCCATATCTCGGTGTACGATGTGCTGCGCACCATGAAACTGGCAGAGAACTACACCAGCCTGTATGCCATCGTGGGCTTTCCCAGCATCACCGAGCCCGCCCACACCCTTTGCAGCCTGCTGAACTTTGATCTGGACATCCTCACCGTCCGCAGCGCCGAGGAGGTGCGCCACACCTTGGAGCGGCTCAAGCAGGGCGGCTACCGGATGGTGGTCTGTGATATGGTCACCCACACCATTGCCCGGGAGATGGGCTTTGACGCCTTCCTGATCACCTCCGGCATCGAAAGCCTGCACAGCGCCATCGATCAGGCGGTGAACATCAGCACATGGTTCGGCCAGCTGCGGCAGGAGAACCTGTTTTTGCGCAGCATCACGCAGGAGCAGGGCGGCAGGGTCGTGGTGATGGAGCCGGACGGCAGCCTGTTCTATAATAATATGAAGGACATCTCCCCGGAGCTGCACCGCTGTTTGCAGACCCATCTGCGGGAGATCCCCACCACGGGCAGCTTAAAGTTCTATTACACCGAGCGCAGCCAGCTGTACAGCATCACAGCACAGGTGCTGCTGATGAACAACGTGCAGCGGTACCTGTTCTACTGCGTGCCCTCCCGCATCCCGCTGCATTCCAGCCGCCCGGGGCTGCGCTCGCTGAACCAAGGCGAGTGCGAGTATCTTTTCTCCAACAGCTTTTACAGCCTGAGCGGTGCCATGGGCACGCAGGACGCCGAGATCAACGCCCTTGCTGCCGTGCGTCAGCCCCTATTCATCTGCGGCGAGCCGGGCACCGGCAAAGAGCAGATCGCCCGCTACCTCTACCTGCACAGCGCACTGGTGAACCGTCCCCTCGTGGTGGCAAACTGCGCCATGATGAACGATAAATCATGGGATTTTCTGCTCAACCACTATAACTCGCCCCTGAACGCCAACGGCAACACGGTCTACTTCCAGAACTTTGAAGCCATCCCGGAGCAGTGGAGCACCGAGCTGCTGGCTGCTATCGAGGAGACCGGCCTTGCCCGCCGGGTGCGGCTGCTGTTCTCCCGCTCGGTGCGGCCGGAGGAACCGGTCTCGCCGGTCACCCGCCGCTTTATCGAGCGGTTGGGCGCACTGACGCTGGAGCTGCCCCCGCTGCGCAGCCGGTCGGATGAGATCCCGTCCCTTTCCAGTTTGTACCTGAACAGCCTGAATCTGGAGCTGGGCAAGCAGCTCTCCGGCTTTGAGCCCCGCGCCATCGAGATGCTGCGGCAGTACCCGTGGCCGAACAACTACACCCAGTTCAAAAACCTTCTGCGCTCCCTTGCCACCCTGACGAACGGCCCCTACATCCGCAGCAGCAGCGTGGCAGACCTGCTCTCCAAGGAGCGCAGCCTGCGCAGCGCCCCGGCGGCGCACCCGGCGGCGGTGATCAGCACCGACACCTCCCGCACGCTGGAAAGCATCATCGGCGAGGTGGTGCAGCAGACGGTAGCCGCCCACGGCGGCAACCGCGCCGCCGCTGCCCGGCAGCTGGGCATCAGCCGCACCACCCTGTGGCGGTATCTGGGCAAGCTGGAAAACGGCGAGCCAGACCAGACATGATTTGTGTGTGCGCCGTTTGTTGACAAAACGCGCGCCGCACCGTATACTTCAGAAAAAAGCCGCAGGCGCAAAGGGGTACTGCTATGAGCGAATTTTCACACCTGAAAAACAAGCTGCTGGCCGAGCAGGTGGAGGATCAGATCTACCATTATATTCTGGACGAAGCGCTGGAGCCGGGCGCAAAGCTGCCCAACGAGTTTGCACTGGGCGAAAAGTTCCGGGTAGGACGCAGCACCATCCGCGAAGCGGTGAAGCTGCTGTCCAGCAAGGGCATCGTGGAGGTGCGGCAAGGCTCCGGCACCTATGTGGTGACCACGGTGAAGGGGCTTTCCGACCCGCTGAACCTGCGCAGCGTGCAGGATAAAAACGCACTGGCCTTTGATCTGGTAAACGTCCGTCTGCTGCTGGAGCCGGGCATTGCGGAGATGGCGGCGCAGAACGCCACCCCGGAGGACATCGAGCGGCTGCGGCGGCTCTGCGAGCGGGTAGAGGTCAAGATCCACGAGGGCGACCGCTACATCGAGGACGACATCGCCTTCCACACCTGCATCGCCGAGAGCAGCAAGAATCTGGTGGTGGGGCAGCTGATCCCGGTCATCGACACGGCGGTGATGATGTTCGTGAACGTCACCCACAAAAAGCTGATCGATGAGACCATCATGACCCACCGCATGATCACCGAAGCCATTGCCAACCACGACCCCATCGGCGCAAAAGCTGCCATGGTGATGCACCTGAACTTCAACCGCAGCTACATCAAAAAGGTCTACGATGGCGAGGACCCGGATGATGGCACCATCGGCATGGCGGCGTATATCAATTGAAAAGAAAAATATTTTTTAATGGAGTAATGCCGGCGTCCGCGGAAGCTCCGGCATTGCATTTTCACGGGTGGAGTTTTTTAGAGGGCGAGGGCACTGACTATGTGCTGCGCCCTCTTTTTTCAAAATCATCAGACGACTTTTTTCCGTCTTTTTTCTCAAAAGCCGCTTTGACGGCTGATTTTGGGCAAAATTCGCTCAGATTTGGGCAGAGTGCATGATGTATCCCAGAGTTTTTGCACAAATAGTAGGACATACCCGTGACAACTTGCAAAAAGACGTCTGCGGTTTTACAATAAAATCACAAAAGGTCCTACAGAAAAAAGGACGAAAGCAAGCAGTATTTGGAGGTAATGAATATGGAGTTGCGTTCACAGGAAGTCCGCACACTGGCACCCGAAAATGACCCGCTGAAAATGGGTATGGGCTGGAAGGTCGAGGATCTTTCCAAGCCCCAGATCATGGTGGAAAGCACCTTCGGCGACAGCCACCCCGGCAGCGCCCATCTGGATCAGTTCGTCAAGGAAGCCGTGCAGGCGGTCAACGACAACGGCGGCAAGGCTGCCCGCTATTTTGCCACTGATATGTGCGACGGCATCGCACAGGGTCATGACGGCATCAACTACTCTCTGCCCCATCGTGACGCCATCGTGAATCTGGTGGAAGCACAGGCAAACGCCAGCGTCTATGACGGCGGTGTGTTCATCGCCAGCTGCGACAAGTCCGTGCCCGCCATGCTGATGAGCATCGGCCGCCTGAAGGACATGAGCGCCATCGTGGTCACCGGCGGCGTCATGGAAGCCCACACCCTGCCCAAGGAGTATGTGGTCAACGACCCCGCCTGCGCCATCAACGAGCTGCTGACGCTGGAGCAGATCGGCAAGTTTGACGCATGGGAAAAGACCGGCGTCATCCCCAACAGCCAGCTGGACTACTACAAGCACAACGCCTGCCCCAGCTGCGGTGCCTGCTCCTTTATGGGCACCGCCTCCACCATGCAGATCATGGCAGAAGCACTGGGTCTGATGCTGCCGGGCACCGCCCTGATGCCCGCCACCGCCCCGGAGCTGAAGCAGGCCGCCTACGATGCCGGCAAGCAGCTGATGGAACTGGTCAAGAAGGGCATCACCGCCAAGGACATCGTGACCAAGAAGAGCTTTGAGAACGCCATCATGGTGCACGCCGCTATTTCCGGCTCCACCAACGCCACCATGCACCTGCCCGCCATCGCCCACGAGTTCGGCATTGAGATCGACGCCGACACCTTTGACCGGATGCACCGGGGAGCCCACTACCTGCTGAACATCCGTCCCTCCGGCGACTGGCCCGCACAGTACTTCTACTATGCAGGCGGCGTGCCCCGCGTGATGGAGGAGATCAAGTCCATGCTGCATCTGGACGTGATGACCGTCACCGGCAAGACGCTGGGCGAGAATCTGGAAGAGCTGAAGAAGAACGGCTTCTACCAGCACTGCGATGCCATTCTGGCAGAAAAGACCGCCGGTTTTGCCCGCCCGGTCAGCCGCGAGGACATCATCCACAGCTTTGATAACGCCAAGGGCACCGACGGCAGCATCGCCATCCTGAAGGGCAATCTTGCCCCGGAAGGCTGCGTCATCAAGCACACCGCCTGCCCCAAGAATATGTTTGAAGCCACCCTGCGCGCCAAGCCCTACGACAGCGAGGAGGAGTGCATCTCCGCTGTGCTGCACGGCGAGGTGAAGCCCGGTGACGCCATCTTCATCCGGTACGAGGGCCCCCGCGGCAGCGGTATGCCCGAGATGTTCTACACCGGCGAGGCCATCTGCGCCGACCCGAAGCTGGCTTCCAGCGTAGCGCTGATCACCGACGGCCGCTTCTCCGGTGCAAGCCGCGGCCCGGTCATCGGCCATGTCAGCCCGGAAGCTGCGGTGGGCGGCCCCATCGCACTGGTGGAGCCCGACGACCTGATCCAGATCGATGTCCACAACCGTAAGCTGGCCATCGTGGGTGTGAAGGGCGAGCCCAAGACCCCCGAAGAGATGGACGCCATCCTTGCCGAGCGCCGCGCCAACTGGAAGCCCAAGGCTCCCAAGTACACCAAGGGTCTGCTGAAGCTCTACTCTCAGCACGCCGTCAGCCCCATGAAGGGCGCATACATGGAGTAAAACGCCCCTTGTAAACAACAAACAGTAAACCGCCTGGCGGGTTTTGCCGGACGGCTTGGATAAGTGCAACCAAAAAATCATGAAACGGAGGAATTTTCTATGACAGCAGTTGCAACGCCCGATGCGGCACGGCTGGTATTTGCTGCCGTGGCAGGTCTGATCCTATTGCTCGTTCTCATTATCAAGTTCAAGGTACACGCCATGATCTCCATCCTGATCGGTGCGGTGGGCATCGGCCTGATGGCCGGTATGCCCCTGTCTGACATCATCGGCTCGGTCAACGAAGGCATCGGCAACACCTTGAAGGGTATCGCCCTTCTGGTGGGCCTTGGCTCCATGTTCGGTGCCATTCTGGAAGAATCCG
>OLOR01002697.1_pt1 | contig 13487 bp, 12 predicted proteins | sample 1672521 | NCBI WGS metagenome assembly OLOR01 (sample SAMEA3136695, study PRJEB25190) | human gut metagenome | biome: human gut; feature: human-associated habitat; material: faeces | place: Austria | collected 2013
TCTTGTACATCTGGCTTCTCTTCATAGCCTGATCGAAATCAACGAGATGTCCGTCGAATTCCGGTCCGTCTACGCAGGCAAATTTAATTTCATCACCAACCTGGAGACGACATGCTCCACACATACCAGTTCCATCAACCATAATCGGGTTCATGCTGACGATTGTGTGGATACCAAGCTTCTTAGTAAGAAGACAGACAAATTTCATCATGATCATCGGTCCGATTGCAACACAGACATCATAGCTCTTTCCTTCGTTAGTAACGAGATCTTCCAGAGTCTTTGTTACCATACCGGAACGTCCATAAGATCCGTCATCTGTTGTAACATAAAGGTTGGAAACAGCTGCAAGTTCTTTTTCAAGAATAACCATATCCTTTGTTTTGGAACCAAGGATTACGTCTGCAGTAATACCATGCTCGTGAAGCCATTTTACCTGCGGATAAACAGGTGCTGTACCAACACCTCCGGCTACGAATACCATTTTCTTTTTCTTAAGTTCTTCGATGTCTTCATGAACAAATTCAGAAGGACATCCCAGAGGTCCTACAAAGTCACGGAAAGAATCTCCAGCTTTTAATTCGGACATCTTAATAGTAGATGCTCCAACTTCCTGGAATACGATTGTAATCGTTCCTTCTTCGCGATCATAGTCACAGATTGTAAGCGGGATTCTCTCGCCCTTCTCATCCATTTTTACGATGATGAATTGTCCTGGCTGACAATGGCTTGCAACACGCGGTGCGTGTACGACCATAAGATGAATCTTAGCTGCCAGTGTTTCAGCTTTTAAAATCTTATACATTGTTTCCCTCCTAGCATATTTTCATTCAATCCTCTAATAATAATACGCTAAAATCTGCTATATGACAAGGAAAACATTTATAAAGATGCATAAAAATGTCTTTTTTTTCACAATTTTTTATATTTTATTATTTTTCGTGTCAATCATCTCATGCAGTTTTGCAAGTGCCTCACGGATTCCTCCAATCTCATCAATCAGCCCTTCTTTTACTGCCTCCTCACCTTCCAGAAGCGTTCCGACATCTTTGACCAGCTGACTGGTATCCAGCATCAGTTCTTCCAGTCGTTCCTGCGAAGCTCTGGAATGTGCCGCAATAAAGCCTGTGATACGGTCCTGGATCTTTTCCATATTCCGATAAGTCTGGGCCACTCCGATAAACATCCCACTCGAACGCACCGGATGAATTACCATCGTGGCACTTGGCACAGCAAAAGAATAATCTGCCGACACTGCCATCGGTACTCCGATCGAATGCCCGCCACCAAGTACCAACGATACCGTCGGAATACTTAAAGATGCGATCATCTCTGCAATGGCAAGTCCTGCCTCCACATCACCGCCAACCGTATTCAAAAGAATCAGAAGTCCTTCCACGTTTTCATCGTCTTCGATCATTGCAAGTTTTGGCAGAACATGTTCATATTTTGTTGTTTTACTCTGCGACGGTGCGGCATCATGGCCTTCTACTTCACCAATAATCGTCAGAAGTTCGATCCGGTGTCTCTTCACATTCTGGTCAAGTGTCAACTCACCCATTTCCCTGATCTGCTCATTTTCTTTTTCTTCTTTATCCAAAGCCTGCTGTTTGTCATTCTCGATTTCTTTTTCAGACATAAAAAATACCTCCATGAAGATTCATGAAGGTATTCTGTGTCAGATCTTTAATTGTTATACATCAGATCATATATTTGAAAATCATTCGTTCCAGTTTGTCCAAACATCTGTAACATCATCATCCTCATCGAGAAGATCCAGTGTTCTCTGCAGGTTCTTGACATCCTTTTCATCTGTCAGATCCACATATGTCTGCGGAACCATAGCAACCTGAGCTTCTACCATCGGGATACCAGCTTTTTCCAGAGCCTCACGCACGGCACTGAAATCATCCGGAGCTGTCAGGATCTCAAAGCTGTCTTCTTCTTCGTTGAAATCCTCTGCGCCTGCATCAAGTGCTGTCATCATAAGCTCGTCTGCATCCATCTCACCACATTCGTCTTCCAGTTCTTCTTTATCAATGATGATCTGACCTTTCTGATCAAACATAAAGGATACACATCCCTGAGTTCCGATGCTTCCATAACCTTTTGTAAATGCATTTCTTACATTACTTGCTGTACGGTTCTTGTTGTCAGTCAGAGTCTCAACGATGATTGCAACACCGTTCGGGCCATATCCTTCATATGTAGCACGCTCATAACTGTCTGCAGAATCAGCACCTGCTGCTTTTTTGATACCACGCTCAATTGTATCGTTCGGCATGTTGTTTGCTTTTGCTTTTGCGATAACGTCACGAAGTTTGCTGTTGTTATTCGGGTCCGCACCGCCGGCTTTGACTGCCATAACGATCTCACGGCCGATTACAGTAAATACTTTACCTTTTTTTGCGTCATTTTTTTCCTTTTTGTGCTTTATGTTTGCGAATTTTGAATGTCCTGACATTTTTCACTCTCTCCTTTTGTTTCTTTGTCATTTATTTTTTCGGCTCTTACTCTTCCGATGGTTCTGTTTCCAAGTGAAAGAATCTTAAATCTGTAGCCGTTTGCAACAATTTCTTTGTCCAGATCCTCCCTGGACGGAATATGTCCCAGAAGCTCTGTCAGATAACCGTTCAGCGTTTCCATTTCTACATCACCGAATTCAATATCCAGTTCCTGCTCCACATCATCCAGACTGGCAAGTCCATCAATAATGATACTGTTATCTACCTGTGTCCGAAATGTATCCCTGCTCTCATCGTATTCATCAAAAATATCCCCGACGATTTCCTCAATGAGGTCTTCCATCGTTACGATTCCTGCCGTCTGACCATACTCATCCACGACAACTGCCATATGTACCTGTCTGGCCTGCATGGTACGGAAAAGCTGTCCGATATGTCTGGTCTCAGGAACAAAAGTCGCTTTCCTGATAAGCCCCGGAAGCTCTTTCAGTGGTTTGAACTTCGCCCATGGATTCTGTGTAAAGAATTTCAGTGCATCTTTGTAATGGATCAGTCCCCGGATATCATCCATATCTTCCCCGCAGACCGGATATCGGGAATTTTCCTCTTCCATCATATGATTCACAACATCCTTGAGCAGATCATCCATCGCAAAAGCAGCCACACTGCTTCTGTGAGTCATAACCGCACCCACTTCTTTATCTTCAAAAGCAAAAATATTCTGGATCATCTCTGCTTCATCTTTCTGGAGGACACCTTTCTCATGTGCCTCATCCACCATAGAGATGATTTCTTTTTCCGTAACAGAATCTTCCTGTTCCCCTTTAAAGAAATGAAAAACTCCGGAAAAAAGACCCTGGATCCAGTCTATAACCTTCGCCGGCCCCCTGCGGGGCAATCGACTGCCATCGTCCATTTTGTATCTATTCCTTCCGTAATTTGTTTAAAATCAGCACAATTACTGATAAAATATAGCACTTTAGCTTCTGTTCGTCAAGGATAACCGCCTAAAAAGTAAGTTCAAGGCTGATTTCAAGGGCATGATTCACTCGATCCAGCATTGTCTGGTCAAGATGGCATACCTTATCCTTCAGCCTTTTTTTATCGATCGTACGCAGCTGTTCCAACAAGATCACCGAGTCCTTCTCAATTCCATAAGAAGAAGCATCGATCTCAATATGCGTCGGCAGCTTTGCCTTATTCATCTTAGAAGTAATCGCAGCACAGATGACCGTGGGACTGTGTCGGTTGCCCACATCATTCTGAATGATCAGAACCGGGCGGACACCACCCTGTTCACTCCCAACTACCGGCCTTAAATCTGCATAAAAAATATCCCCTCTTTTAATTACCACACAATCACACTCCGATTCTTTTTTCTCTGGAATTAGTATTTCCATTTTTCTTCTGTGTATACATGCGTGGTACTGCAGTTTATTCGAAGAAGGTCAAATCTCCCCATTCTCTGCCGTCTTTTATATAGACTCTCGGGACACGTTTACTGATATCGCAGGCAAATTCATAAGAAAATCTGCCGGACATATCGCCAAAAGTCTCAATGCTGATAAATTCGTCTCCGTCCCTGCCGATCAATGTTACCTCATCTCCATGTTTCACATCCGGAATATGTGTAACATCCACCATGAACTGGTCCATACAGACTCTGCCAAGGATCGGTGCTTTCTGTCCATGTATCAGAACCCATCCTTTATTAGACAGAGTTCTCGGATATCCATCCGCATAGCCGACCGGAATCGTTGCAACACGAAGATCGTTTTCGGAAGCAAATGTTCCGCCATAACTGATCGCCGTTCCTGCCGGAAGATCCTTCACATAAGCCACATGACTCTTCAGCTCCATCGCCGGCTTCAGTTTCACAATATCCCTCTCCACTTCATCGGACGGATAAATACCATAGATCGTAATTCCCGCACGGACCAGGTTCAGGTTTGCCTCTGGCATACGAATGATTCCCGCACTGTTCGAGCAATGCTTCAGCGGAATCTGTACTCCCGCCTTTTCCAGAAGGTCAGCAAACGTAAGATAACGTTTCAGCTGTTCTACTGCCGGAGCTTTATCCGTCTCATCTGCCCGCGCGAAGTGTGTAAACATACCTTCAATCTCAACATTTGGAAGTGCGGCGATCTTTTTGATCTCCTCAACGCTTTCCGGCTTATCTGCAAATCCAATACGGCTCATTCCGGTATCCAGTGCAATGTGGATATGCACCTGTCTGCCCTGGCGGACAGCCTCATCAGAAAGGATTTTTGCCACATTATACTCACAGACCGTCATGCGCACATCTTTTCTGATCAGTTCCTGGAAATACTCTTCAAAAACAAGTCCGAGAATCAATACCGGTTTCTCAATCCCGGCATCTTTCAACTGAATCGCTTCCTCTGCTGTCGCGGTCGCAAAGCCCCAGATGTACTCATAGTCTTCTATAAGACGCGAAATCGCTTCTGCACCATGTCCATAACCGTCGGCCTTGATAACAGCTACGATCCTAGTACCATCTGCAATGTTTTTCTTCATTTCCTCAAAGTTATGAGCAATGGCATCCAGTGATACTACTGCTTTAACTCTCTCAAATTTTTTCATAATACCCTCCTCTTCCTGCCTGATCTGCTCAGATATTTCGGTATTCTATTTATTTTTCAAAACTTCTGAAGCTCCTCGTACAATATCTCCGGCCTTCATACCTGCTGTTCCTTTTTCTTTCGCTGCCAGATCTCCTGCCATACCATGAAGCAGTACTCCCAACGCAGCCTGTCTGCCTATATCCGGCAGTTCCGTCCTTTTATTCAGGAACATTGCCAGCACACCTGCAAGAATTCCGGTCAGAACATCTCCGCTTCCCGCAGTCGCCATTCCAGGATTTCCCGCCAGACTGATCCAGGTATTTCCATCCGGTGCTGCCGTCACGGTACATGCATCTTTCAGCACACAAACCGCACCGGTCTCTGCCGCCAGCTCCCTCGCTGCTGCAATACGGTCTTTTTGAAGTTCACTGACCTTTTTTCCTGTCAGCCGTCCCATCTCACCCATATGTGGTGTCATGACCACGCGGCTCGTAAGATACTGTTTCCATTCCGGATGCTGTGCCAGCAGATTCAGCCCATCTGCATCCAGTATGACTGGTTTAGCAGCTCCTGATGCTGCCTCCAGAAACCACTGTACTTTTTCGGCAGCCTGGTACGTAGTTCCAATTCCCGGGCCGATCACCACAATATCGCACCAGTCAAGATCTTTTGCAAAATCATCGCCACAGTCAAGCATTGCTTCCGGCAGCATTGTCTGCAGTGGAATCCGATTCTCTTCTGCCGTAACGATTTTCACCATTCCGATGCCCACTGCAAAAGCTCCCGACGCACTGAGGTAAGCCGCCCCACACATGCCCGGACTTCCGGCAACGACCAGAATCTTTCCAAAAGTTCCTTTGTTTCCATCAACAATTTTATCCGGCAGAAAATGAATATCTGTTTTTTCTGTCTGCCATAAATATGGTTTCACCTTATCACTTGCGTAGATGCCAACATCCGCAACGATCACTTTACCGGCAAATTTCCTGCCCGGATACAGGCAAAGGCCTGCTTTCCGAAATGCAAATGTCACTGTCAGATCTGCATGAAAAGCAATTCCAAGTTCTGCTCCTGTATCGCCATTTACTCCGGACGGAATATCAACAGCTACTTTCCAGGCATTCAACTGATTCAGTGCCATGATCACATCTCTGTAACTGCCCTCGACCGGACGACTCAGCCCAACGCCGAAAATGGCATCTACTATAGTAGTATATTCCTCTGTTTCCAGGTTATTCACAACCGGCACCTGACAGGCAGCTGCAATATCCAGCTGACGCTGCATTTCCACAGTCCTGTGGTCCGGATTCCCCACCAGATACAGACTTGTACGATAACCATGCAGTTTCAGAATACGGGCAACAGCCACGCCATCTCCTCCGTTGTTCCCGCTTCCGCAGACACAGAGAATCCGTTCTTCCTGTTTTTTGTCTGCCAGCGTCCGTTCCAGTTCTTCTACGACTTTCAGAGCTGCCCGTTCCATCAGGACACAGGACGGAATCCCGATTCCCTCAATCATATTTCCATCAAGAGCTTTCATTTCTTTACAGGTCACAATCTGTTTCATTCTTTTTCCTCACCTGCCATAATTAGCATAAAAGGCCATTACGCAGCCTCCTTGCCATAAGGAGCCGGGTAACAGCCTGTCTGTCCGTCCTGCCATCACTTTATAAGTGCTGCTTATTTCTCATCGTCTATATGTTCCTGACGATACTGACTGAGATTATAGGATAATGTCATAAGACTCTCTGAAAGATGAACATTCTCCACGATCACATCATCCGGAGTATCCAGATCGATATGTGCAAAATTCCAGATAGCTTTGATTCCGTTCTCGATCAGAATCTCCGCCATATCACGTGCCTTATTCTTCGGCAATGTCAGAATTGCGATCTCAATATTGTTTTCTTTCATAAAGAAAGGAAGATCACTAATCATCTGAATCTCAATCCCACGAACCGCAATTCCCTCAAGTACCGGATTTACATCAAAAATACCGACCAGCTTGAATCCTCTCTTCTCAAACTCAACATAATTGGCAAGTGCCTGCCCCAGATTACCAGCTCCTACAATGATCATCGGATGCACGATATCCAGCCCCAGGATCTTACCGATCTCTGTATAAAGATATTTTACATTATAACCGTATCCCTGCTGTCCAAATCCCCCGAAATTATTCAGATCCTGACGTATCTGAGACGCTGTAACACGCATTTTTTTACTAAGATCATTGGAAGAGATTCTCTCTACATTGTCTTCCAGAAGTTCACCAAGGTATCTATAGTAACGTGGCAGTCTCTTAATCACAGCTTTTGAAATCTGTTTTGCTTCCACCGTTGTCCCTCCTTACACTTTCTCGTTAATTATAACGAATTGACATTTTGTTGTCAATCAATGTTGTCAAATATGTACAATTTTCATTGATTTTCCTTTACAAAGATCATTTTTGCTTTTATAATCATACCGTATATTTACTTCGGAGGAATAACTATGATTTTATCATGTCAGGGTATCTCCAAATCCTTCGGTGAAAAAGTGATTCTGGAAGATGCCTCTTTTCATATAGAAGAACGCGAAAAAGCTGCTCTGATCGGTAATAACGGTGCCGGCAAGACCACACTTCTTCGCATTATAATGGAAGAGATCCATGCAGATGCCGGACAGGTAGTTCTTGCCAAGGACAAACGCATCGGTTACCTCGCCCAGTATCAGGATGTACAGGGACACCTTTCTGTATATGAAGAACTCTTAAGCACCAAACAGTATATCATCGATATGGAAGAACGCCTTCGTGCCATGGAAGTCCAGATGAAAAATGCTTCCGGCGAAGAACTTGACCGCCTGATGAACTCCTACACCCGCCTGACTCATGAATTTGAACTGGAGAATGGCTATGCCTACAAAAGCGAACTTATGGGTGTTCTGAATGGTCTCGGATTTACAGAAGAGGATTTTACCAAACAGGTGGCGACTCTTTCCGGCGGTCAGAAAACACGTGTTGCCCTCGGTAAACTGCTGATTTCCAAACCAGATATCCTTCTGCTCGATGAGCCTACCAACCACCTGGATATGGAAAGCATTGCCTGGCTGGAAACTTATCTTCTCAATTATCCTGGTGCTGTTTTCATTGTATCTCATGACCGCTATTTTCTGGACAAAGTTGTCACAAAAGTCATCGAGATCGATGCCGGACAGGTTCGTATGTATGCCGGTAATTACTCCGCTTATGCAGAGAAAAAAGCGCAGCTTCGTGATGCCCAATACAAGGCATATCTCAACCAGCAGCGCGAGATCAAACATCAGGAAGCCGTTATCGTCAAGCTGAAATCTTTCAACAGAGAAAAATCCATCAAACGTGCAGAGAGCCGTGAAAAGATGCTGAATAAGATTCAGCGGATCGACAAACCGATCGAAGTCCAGAGCCAGATGCGTCTTTCTCTTGAGCCACGCGTGGTCAGTGGAAACGATGTCCTTACCGTAGAAGATCTCGCCAAAAGTTTCCCTCAGCAGAAACTTTTTTCCAATATTTCTTTCCAGATCAAACGAGGCGAGCGCGTAGCACTGATCGGAAACAACGGAACCGGCAAAACTACAATGCTCAAGATTCTCAACGGACTTCTGGATGCAGACGCCGGAAGCTTCTCTCTGGGTGCCAAAGTGCAGATTGGTTACTATGATCAGGAGCATCATGTACTTCATGCAGAAAAAACAATTTTTGAGGAAATTTCAGACACATATCCGACACTGACCGAGACACAGATCCGTAATATGCTGGCAGCATTTCTCTTTACCGGAGACGATGTATTCAAAGTGATCTCCTCTCTTTCCGGTGGTGAACGAGGCCGTGTTTCTCTTGCAAAACTGATGCTTTCCGAAGCCAATTTCCTGATCCTTGATGAGCCTACCAACCATCTGGATATCGCATCCAAGGAAATTCTGGAAGAAGCACTGAACAGCTATACCGGAACTGTGTTGTATGTTTCTCATGACCGTTATTTCATCAACCAGACTGCAACCCGTATTCTTGATCTGACAAATCAGTCTGTTGTCAACTATATCGGAGATTACGATTATTATCTGGAGAAAAAAGAAGAACTGACTGAGAAATATGCTCCGACTGCACAGGAAGCCACCGAAGAAGCTAAAGAAGAAACACCTTCTGAGGGAAAACTTACCTGGCAGCAGCAAAAAGAAGAACAGGCTCGCAAGCGTAAACAGGAAAACGAACTTAAAAAAGTCGAAAAACGCATCGAGGAACTTGAAACACGAGATAAAGAGATCGACGACACTCTCGTTCTTCCGGATGTCTGTACGAATGTAGGACGCTGTGCGGAACTGAGCCGCGAAAAAGACAAGATTCAGGCAGAACTTGAAGAATTATATGAAAAATGGGAGGAACTTGCGTAACTGCAATTTTCTCTCCCACATTGCAAGAGCCACTGTATCGCAGTTGATACAATGGCTCTTTTGTGCGTATATTAAATCATTTTTTCCAGAGATTCTCTGATTGCAAGGATGAAATCACGGCTGTTCAGTACAGTCGGATTCTCAATTGTTGTGATCAGTGCAAGGTCTTTGGTCATCTTGCCGCTTTCAATCGTGGAAAGGGTAGCTTTTTCCAGTTTATCTGCAAACTCTTCCAGTTTCTGATTGCCATCCAGTTCTCCACGTTTACGAAGAGCTCCTGTCCATGCAAAAATCGTTGCCACAGAGTTGGTAGAAGTTTCTTTTCCTTCCAGATGGCGATAATAATGTCTCTGTACCGTTCCATGAGCAGCTTCGTACTCATAATAGCCCTGTGGAGAAACAAGTACAGAGGTCATCATTGCAAGAGAACCAAACGCGGAAGAAACCATATCACTCATAACATCTCCGTCATAGTTCTTGCATGCCCAGATAAATCCGCCTTCTGCCTTCATAACACGCGCTACGATATCATCGATCAGACTGTAGAAATAAGTAAGTCCTGCTTCTTCGAATCTGTCTTTAAATTCTGTGTCAAATACCGTCTGGAATACTTCTTTGAATTTCGCATCGTATGTCTTGGAGATTGTATCTTTCGCGCCAAACCATACATCCTGTTTTGTATCCAGTGCATAGTTGAAACAGCTTCTCGCAAAGCTTTCGATGGATGCTGTCATGTTGTGCATGCCCATCGCAACTCCCGGTGCTTTGAACTCCTGTACAAGGGAGCGTTTCTCTTCACCGTCTTCTGAAGTATAAACCAGCTCAACCTTACCTGGTTTGTCAATGTACATCTCTGTATTCTTGTAAATATCTCCATATGCATGACGCGCAAGTGTGATCGGTTTCTTCCAGTTGCGTACACATGGCTCAATTCCCTTTACAACGATCGGTGCACGGAATACTGTTCCATCAAGGATTGCACGAATCGTACCATTCGGGCTCTTGTACATCTTCTTGAGATCATATTCGTCCATACGTGCATGATTTGGTGTGATCGTCGCACATTTTACTGCAACACCATATTTCTTAGTTGCTTCGGCGGCATCGATCGTAACCTGATCATCTGTTTCATTACGATAAGTCAGTCCAAGATCATAATACTCTGTGTTCAGATCAATAAACGGAAGAAGAAGTTCATCTTTGATCATTTTCCAGAGGATTCTGGTCATCTCATCTCCGTCCATCTCTACCAACGGTGTCGTCATTTGAATTTTTTCCATAATACGTCTCCCTTGTCTGATATCTGATTTTTTGCAACTGTTTATCTCCGAACAATTGCCAATTTCCTACTATTCTATCCGAAAAAAGGAGTTCCGTCAATACTTTCAGTCTTTACTATGGTAAAATCATGCATTTTTATTTATACAATCATGTGCATTTCCTATAATGCCAAAAACTTTTTGCAGTTGAACTTTCCCCATCCCTGCTGGTTTCTCGGCAGTCCCATATCATCGCAGCTGTCTCGCAGCATCATTTTAATCTCTACATTGGAAAGCAGAGAATCTTTTTCCAGTGCCAGCGCAATCGCACCGGACACCAGCGGTGTTGACATGGACGTTCCGCTTTTCATGCTGTACAGGTTTCCAGCTCCCGGGGTACACGCCATGATCTGCCGTCCCGGTGCCACCAGATCCGGCTTGCATACACATTCAAACGTCGGTCCCCGTCCAGATACCGCCTGCTTTCCCGAGAGCATATCACTGGATCCCACCGTAATGATCTTTTTGCTGCATCCAGGTGCCGTCACGCTCCCCGGCTTTGGTCCCTGATTTCCTGCCGCCGCGACCACAACCAGCCCTTCATCCCATAATCTCTCCACCCCCTGCACCAGTACATCCTGATCGTTTCGTGTGCGATAAGTCGTTCCCACAGAAATATTAACAATTCGAATCCTGTATCGTTCCCTGTTCTGTAAAATCCAGCGAAAAGCCTGCAGGACATCTTCTTTATTTCCATTTCCAAACCGATCAAGTACTTTCAGCGCTGCTATCCTGCTGCCTGGTGCCATCCCTTTATATTTTCCCATGGAGGCCCTGCCACTCCCGGCCAGAATTCCGGCTACACAGGTTCCATGTCCATTGTCATCATATGGAGATTTTTTATGTGCAATAAAATCCGCAAAAGCACAGATTCTGCTGTCAAAATCTATATGCGGATAGATTCCCGTGTCAAGAATTGCCACTCCGATTCCCTTTCCTGTATAAAATGACTCGTTCATGCATATACTCCAGATAAAGGTTTCTATATTAATATATTCCAGTTTCAGTGAAAGGGGGTGCGGAATTTGATCATTGTAGCACTTATTGTGTTTTTCTGCCTGCAGGCATTTGTGCTCTTCTGCTGCCTCGCCGCCGGAAATGACCCCGGATCACAGGAAATATCCGACCAGGAACAGATGGAATATATCCAGATGTGGATGAAAGATAAAAAGCGGAAAGCCTGAAAAAAAGAGAAAGCCTCTCGACTTTCTCTTATCATAAATAATCATTCACCAACAGCTATTCGGTTTTATCCTCTGCCGGGGTCTGATCACTGCCTTCTTCTGAACCGTCTTCGCCAGCGTTGTCTTCTGTATTTCTGACTACCGCATCCTCCGGTGCATCGGTTGGCTTTGTAATTGTAATGTTTCCAAGCTCTTCTACTGTCTCCTGTTTTGAAAGAGTCGCCTTATAATCATCACGCTCAGCTCTTTTGGATCTGTTTACCTTCACCATCATTGCCAGGCATACAATCAGAATGACAACCAGAATATAATATCCTACAGAAGACAAAAAGCTCTTTCTGTGTCTGTTTTTATGCTGTGACATACAAGTATCCCTTCACATTATTCTGCAGTAGACTCTGCATTCTGTTCAGTAATATTATCCTGATCTACAGCGCTTTTATCAAGGATTGTCATAGCGCCAAGGAATGGAAGTTCAGCTGTGATCTCACCTGTTTCCGGATCAAGGTCATCCTCACCAAGAGTAATGAATACAACCTTACCTGTTTCCGGGTTAACAAGCATGATCACAAGGTCTTCTGCCTTCTTCTGTTTAGCAGCCTCGAATGTGATCTTGACTTTCATCTCACCTTCCAGAGTACGAGTATAATTATCACCAACTTTTAAAGCCAGATCAACGAATGGCGTAGTAAATTTGTACTCTGTAAGGTCGATCTTGTCACCAGATTTTGTCTCTACATTATGAACATCCTCAACCTTCAGTTCTTCCAATACTGTTTTAAGGTTTTCAACAGTAACCTTTTCTTTAACTTCGCCTTCATTTCCTTCTTCATTTACTGCTTTAATAAGTTCCTTAACCGGATCAAGCTTGGTATAATTTGTCAGAGTATCTTCTTTTTCAACCTCAATTGTGTCTACCACAAGTTTTGCGCCTTCTGGTACTGTGGCTGTGGATGACTCAATCACCGGATCTTCTGGAACAATCTGACCAATACTCGGTCCTGCATATACAGATGCAGACATGCTGACTACCATTGCTGCGATTACGCCTAACATTACTTTTTTCTTCATAATGGCTATGCCTCCTTAAAATAACAAATACTGCCTCTATAACAAAACACTTTTCATGTTCGTCATACCTTTTCATAAAACAGATCAATGATCAGCTGCTGCAGAGCATCCTCATCCGGGTAGAATTCATCATGAATCTTACCCACCTGATCCTGACCTTCCAGCTTTATAAAGCTGTCATCCGTCAATTCTGACTTTTTAATAAAATCTGCCAGATTAATATATTGATTTTTGGTGATACTGGTCTGCAGATAATCCTTCATGGTATCCAGGGAATCCCAGAGCTTTTCTATCTGATTCTTATCCATGGATTTTACTTTATTTACATATGACATGGCAAATGCCTTCTGACGCTCCATTCGCCCCTCATTACTGAAGTCTATGGAAGTGTCTCTATACTGCAGGAATGGTTTTATGGTTGTGTCATCCAGTGTCACCTGCGCTCCCTCGTAAAGCTCC
>OLOR01002702.1_pt1 | contig 13457 bp, 13 predicted proteins | sample 1672521 | NCBI WGS metagenome assembly OLOR01 (sample SAMEA3136695, study PRJEB25190) | human gut metagenome | biome: human gut; feature: human-associated habitat; material: faeces | place: Austria | collected 2013
CCGGAACGGCGGGCGCGGCGGCGAGATAAACTCTTGCCGCGTCGAGCACTTCGTCGATGAGCTCGACGGTGACGAGCGGACGCGCACCGTCCTGCACGGCGAAAAATTCCGTCTCGGGCGAGGCCTCGAGCGCCGCGCGCAGCACGGACTCTGTCCGCGTTGCGCCGCCGACGATGACCTTTACGGGTTTTCTGAGGCCAAAGGTCTTGCAGAGCTCAGCATAAGGCAGCAGCTCGTCCTCCCGCGCAGCGATGACGATCTCGTCGATGCCCTCCACGCGGTCGATCGTGAGCAGTGTGCGCACAAGGACGGGGATGCCGTCAAGGGTTTGCAACAGCTTGTTCTCCCCGCCGTAGCGCGTGGAGCTTCCGGCGGCCGCAATCAGCGCGGCGCAGTACGGGTGAGTGCGCTTTTGGTGCTTGCCGAACATCTTTTGCAGCAGGCTCATGGACTCAATCGCTCTCCTTTAACAGCATCGCGGCGTTGACGCGCCCCTCAGCCTCGGGATACTCCACGTCTTCTGCCAGGACGATCTCTGATACGAGGATCTGCTTGGCAATGTGCAGCATCTTGCGCTCGCCGTTGGATAGTCCGCGCGTGCTGTCGCGATGCATCAGCGCCTTGATGACGGCGCTGACCTCGTCGAGATCGCCGCTTTTCAGGCGATCCATATTCTCGCGGTAGCGGTGGTTCCAGTTCGCCGTCATGTCGACGCCGAGCTTGGGAATGCGCGCGATGACCTCTTCGATCTCGCTTCTCGTCTTGATGGCGCGGATGCCGATGGCCGTGGAATTCTCGGTCGGGATCTTGAGCGTTAGCCCGGAAATGGGCATTTTGAAGACGTAAAAATCCATTGCTTTGCCGCTGATCTTTTCACGGACAATGCTGTCGATCACACCGGCGCCGTGCATCGGGTGCACGACCTTATCTCCCACTTGAAACATTCTATGCCCACCTCCCTTCAGGCAGAATGCCAATCCGGCATTCGCCCCGGTTTTCCGTGCGATGGAAAAGAAAAACAGCACAAACACACAAGAGGAAACAATTCCCCATACATAGTATAACGTACTTTGCCATCATTTTCAAGCGACTTTTGATGAAATAACGCATAAAAATGGAAACGAGGTGGATTTTCGAAAAAATGTGGGCTCCCCTTTTCAGGAAAGCCCACGTGACGGAAGAACGATTGATTGCTTACTTATTGCTGCGGCGCCAGATGTGCATCTTCTCCGCGTCGGCGATGAGCTGCTCGCGGAAGTCGGGATGCGCGATGCCGATGAGCGCCTCGGCACGCTGCCAGGTCGAAAGGCCCTTGAGGTTGACCATGCCATACTCGGTGACGATGTAGTGCGTGCAGGAGCGCGGGTCGGTGCAGATGGAGCCGGGCGTCAGCGTGGGAACGATGCGGCTCTTGACCGTGCCGTCCTTGCCCGTGACGGTCGAGGACATGCAGATGAAGCTCTTGCCGCCCTTGGAGAGGTACGCGCCCATCGCAAAGTCGAGCTGACCGCCCGTGCCGGAGATGTGCTTGATGCCCGCGGACTCCGCGTTCACCTGACCGAACAGATCGCAGTCGATGGCGTTGTTGATGGAGATGAAGTTGTCGATCTGGGAGATGACAAACACGTCGTTCGTATAGTCGACCGGCGCACCCATGACCTCGGGATTGCGATCCATGTAGTCATAGAGCTTCTGCGTGCCGGCGGCGAAGGCAAAGACCTGACGGCCCTTGTCGAGCTGCTTGTGCTTGCCGGTGATCTTGCCGGCGAGGGCCATGTCGACAAAGCCGTCGACATACATTTCGGTGTGAACGGACAGGTCCTTGAGGTCAGACTGCGCGATCATCGAGCCGATGGTGTTGGGCATGCCGCCGATGCCGAGCTGGAGGCACGCGCCATTCGGGATCTCAGGCACGACAAGGTTGGCGACCGCGGTGTCGACCTCGGTGGGGGCGCCGCCCGCGCCGAGCTGCGCAACGGGAGGATTCTCCCCTTCCACAACCATGTCGACGTCCTTGATGTTGATCTCGCAGCCGGTGAGGCCGTAAACCCAGGGAAGGTTCTCGTTGACCTCGACGATGACAGTCTTGGCGGCATCCAGCATGTCGGCTAAGTGAGAGCACGCGAGCGCGTAGCTGAAGTTGCCGTGCTTATCCATCGGCGTGACCTGGATCATCGCAACATCGACTGTGGCGTTGCCGTCGCGGTAGAAGCGCGGCAGCTCGCTGTAGCGCATGGGAATGAAATAGCCCATGCCCTTGGAGATAATCTTGCGGTCGATGCCGCTGCAATGCCAGGAGTTCCAGGTGAAGTGCTCACCGGCGTCCTCGGCCTTGCAGATCTCGGGCATCCACATCGTCACGCCGCCGCGGACCTTGACGTCCTTGAGCTCATTCTGGCGTGCGGCCAGAGCCTTGTCGAGCGTGTAGGGATGGTTGGTGCACCAGCCGTAGTCGACCCAGTCGCCGCTCTTGACGACCTTGACGGCTTCCGCGGCAGAGGTCAGCTTCTTCTGATAAAGCGCTGCGTAATCCATGGATAATTCCTCCTGTATGTATGTGAATTTGATTATCATTTCGGAACTATGTCGAAACTTTAACAATTATAGCATACCGATCGCCGTTTGCAAAGTCTTTCTTACGTGTCAGCGTAAAAAAGAACGTAAAAAAGAGACAGGCCGGAGCCTGTCTCTTTTCAGTTCGGGAAAATTACTCCTCGACAGGAGCCTCTTCCTCGCCGCTGAGCAGCGCGCGGATGCTGAGGGAGATTTTCTTCTTCTCCTCGTCGATGGCGGTGATCTTCGCGTCGACCATCTGGCCTTCGGACAGGACGTCGGAGGGCTTGTCGATGCGGCGGTCAGCGATCTGGGAGATATGGATCAGGCCGTCCACGCCGGGAACGACCTCAGCGAAAGCGCCGAAGGTCATCAGCTTGACGATGCGGACGTTGGCAACGTCGCCGACCTTGTAGGTGTTCATGAACACATCCCAGGGGTTCTGGGTGCGATCCTTGACGCCGAGGGAAATCTTGCGCTTCTCGGGGTCGAAGGAGATGACGTACACGTCGAGGTGATCGCCGATAGAAACGACCTCGGCAGGAGTCTTGATGCGGCTCCAGCTCAGCTCGGAGATGTGGACCATGCCGTCCACGCCGCCGATGTCGACGAACACGCCGTAAGAGGTCATGGACTTGACAACGCCGTCATAGTGCTTGCCGACCTCGATGCCTTCCCAGATGGCGGCCTGAGCAGCCTGACGCTCCTCGTTCAGCACGGACTTGATGGAGCCGACGACGCGGCGGCGGGCACGGTTGACCTCGGTCACGCGGAGCTTGACCTTCTGCTTGACCATCTGGCCAAGGTCGGAGTCCTTGGGCATGCCGCTCTGAGAAGCGGGCACGAACACGCGCACGCCCTTGACAGAAACGACGATGCCGCCCTTGTTCACTTCGGTCACGGTGCCTTCGAGAACGGTCTTGTCCTCAACGGCGGTCTCAATGTCTTCCCAGAGCTTGACAGCGTCGAGACGCTTCTTGGAGAGGGTGGCGTAGCCTTCCACGTCATTGACGCGGACAACGTAAGCCTCGATCTCGTCGCCGACCTTGACGACGTCCTCGGGCTTGACGTCGGGGTCGCTGCTCAGCTCAGAAACAGGGATATAGCCTGCCTGCTTGCAGCCGACGTCGACCTGGATCTCGGTCGTGCCGATGGCGGTCACGATACCGGTCACCTTATCTCCTGTATTTAGAGTCTTGAAAGATTTTTCAAGCAGTTCTTCAAAGGATTCGCTGGTTTCAGGGGCAGTGGTGTTGATGTTTTCTTCCGTCATTGTTGTTAATACCTCCATAATGATACTCGCAGGAGTAGATGCGCCGGCTGTCAGTCCCGCCACACGGCATCCGGAAAAGAATTCCGGTGAGAGCTCGTCTGCGGATTCGATCTGGAGGACTTTTCCGCAGTTCTCTCTGCAAATCTCGGTCAAATGCCTTGTGTTGGCGCTTCTTCGGTCGCCCACAACCACCATCGCGTCTACCTTGGCGGAAAGTTCTGCTGCCTCAGTTTGACGTTTCTGCGTAGCATTGCATATTGTATCATTGATTTTCAGATTTGTACACTGTTTTTTTAGAAATTTCACGCAACTTTCCCAAAGCGCACGAATGCAGGTCGTTTGCGCCAGCATGATACTGGGTAAATGGGCAAAATCGGGGTGTTCCTGCAAGTATTTTTGCACTTCCTGCACATTTTCAAAAATCAGCGGGTCGCTGCACCATCCTGCGATGCCCTGCACCTCGGGATGATGGCGCTCGCCGATCAGGATGACGCGGCGTCCCTCGTGCTCTGCCTCCTGTGCAAGCTTTCGGATGCGCTCGACATGCGGGCACACGGCGCTCACGACCTCTGCCCCGCGCTCTCGCAGCGCATCAAGCGTCGCTCTCGACTCGCCGTGGGCGCGGATGAGCACGGTCTCCCCCGCCTTTGCCTGGTCGGGCGACGTGATGAGGCGCATGCCAAGGTCTTCGATCTCGCGCACGACGCCCGCGTTGTGCACGATGCTGCCGAGCATCGCGCCGCCGCGCGCTTTTGCCGTTTCGCGCGCAAGGTTGACTGCGCGCTCCACGCCATAGCAGAAGCCAGCGGTCTCAGTTAAGATGACCTTCACAGCGGTGCGCCTCCCACCTGCTGGCCGCCGAGCGCGTAGGCCTGACGCAGCATTTCGTCGGCGATGGCCTGCAATTCTTCGGACGTGCCGCGGCGGCCCGTGACCTCAGGCACATACGGCTCGCCGAAGATGATGCGCGTTTTATGGAAGGGCTTTTTCTGCCCGTCGCAGAACACCGGCACGAGCGTCGCACCCGTGCGCACGCCGATCATCGCGATGCCCGCGTGCGCGTGCGCGGGGAGTCCGTCGTGATAGCCGACGCCGCCCCGGATCGTCGTCCCCTCGGGGAAGATCAGAAGATTCTCACCCTTGTGGAGCACCTGCATCGCGGTCTTGATGGACTGGATATCCTTGCCGTCGCGCTGGACGGGAAATGCGCCGAGCGTGCGGATGAGCCACGCGAGCGCGCGGTTGTCGAAGAGCTCGGCCTTGGCCATAAAGTGCAGATGGTAGTCGAGCGGCAGGCACAGGCCGATGAGCACGGGGTCTAAGTCCGTTGAATGGTTCGGGCACAGCAGGACACTGTGCTTGGGCAGATTTTCAAGCCCCTTGACGTCCACGCGGTAGATCCACAGCAGCACCCGACCGATGATCCAGATAAACGCAAAAAAGATACGGTGCATCATTTCAATTTCTCCTGAATGAGGCTCAGCAGCGCCTGCTCGCTCTCTTCAAAGCTGAGCTTCGACGTGTCGAAGTGCACGGCGTCCGCCGCCTCGCGCAGCGGGGCGATGTCGCGGTGCATGTCCTGATAGTCGCGCTCGTTGATCTCGCGCAGTACCTCTTCATACACCTTGGGCGTGCCGCGCTCGGAGAGCTCGAGGCAGCGGCGGCGCGCGCGCTCCTCGGCCGAAGCAGTCAGGTAAATTTTGAGGTCGGCATCCGGCAGAACGACCGTGCCAATGTCGCGCCCGTCCATGATGACGCTTCTCCTGCGCGCGATGTCGCGCTGCATCTCGAGTAAGTACGCGCGTACGCACGGCAGCGCCGAGACGTTCGAGGCGTACATCGAAATTTCCGGCAGGCGGATCTCGGTGCTGACGTCCTTGCCGTCAAGCAGCATTTTCTGTCCGCTATTCTCGTCAAATGCCATGTCGATTTGGATCTCTTTCAGCAGCGGCGCGATCTGGGATTCGTCCTTGGCGTCCAGTCCGCGCGAAAACGCCGCGTAGCCGATGGTGCGGTAGATCGCGCCCGTGTCGACATGCAGAATGTTCAATTTCTTGGCGACGGCCTTGGCGAGCGTACTCTTGCCCGCGCCGCCGGGGCCGTCAATGGCAATGGAAAAATGCTTTTTCATCTGTTTGATTCTTCCCTCTTACAATAAATATGTGCTTACTGCGTCAGCAGTGCGTCCGCGGCAGCCTCGCCCGCGGCCTTGCCGGTCGCCCAGGCGATTTGCAGATTGTAGCCGCCCGTGTAGGCGTCTACGTCGATGATCTCGCCGGCAAAGTACAGGCCGCCGATCTTTTTCGACGCCATGGTCTTCGGGTCGATCTCCCCCACCTTGACGCCGCCGGAGGTGATGATCGCGTTTTCGACCGGCATCGGCGCGCTGACATTGACCGTCCAGCGCTTTAAGAGCGTGCGGATGGTCTCGCGCTGGGCGCGCGTGATGTCGTGCACCTTTTCGTGCGGTGGGATGCCCGAGCGGTCGATGAATTCGTCGATCATCTTCTGCGGCAGGAGCGCCCCGAGTACGTTACAGTAGTCGCTGTTCGCACGCTTTTCAAAGTCCGACAGTAAACGCTTGTCAAGCTGCTGTTCGTCGAGCGCAGGCTTGAGGTCGATCTCCAGCCGGTACTGCTTTTTGTCGAAATGCCGCATGTGCGCGCTGGCCGACAGGATGAGCGGCCCGCTCACGCCGAAGTGCGTGAACAGCATTTCGCCGAAATCCGAGTGAATCTTTTTGTTGTTTTCATATACCGTCAGCGCGACGTTGCGCAGGCTCAGCCCTTGCAGCACCGCACATTCGCGCGCCTCAAGCGGCACGAGCGAGCCGCGCAGCGGCGTGACTGTGTGGCCGAGCGCTTCCGCCATGCGGAAGCCGTCGCCCGTCGAGCCCGTCGCGGGATAGGACAGCCCGCCCGTCGCCAGAATGACGGCGGAGGCGGTGTAGTCCCCTTTTTCGCCCTTGACGGCGGCGACATGGCCGTCTTCAACCGAAATACCGAGCGCGCGGTCGCGCACGAGCTTGACGTGCAGACGCTTGAACTCGCGCTCAAGCGCCGCTGTGATGTCGAATGACCGGTCGGACACGGGAAACACGCGCTTGCCGCGCTCGACCTTGAGCGGCACACCGAGCCCCTCGAAAAAATCGATGGCGTCGTGCCCGTCGAAGCGGGAAAACACGGAGTATAAAAACCGCGGGTTCTGCGGCACGTGGGCGAGCAGCTCTTCGCAAGTGCTGTCGTTCGTCACGTTGCAGCGGCCCTTGCCGGTGATGTTCACCTTTTTGCCGAGGCGCTCGTTTGGATTGAGCAGCGTCACGTGCGCACCCTTGCGCGCGGCGCAGATCGCGGCCATCATGCCGCCCGCGCCGCCGCCGATGACAACGATCGCCTTATTCATCTTCGATCTTGCCGAAAATGTCGAAGCGCTCCCAGATGTGCTCGAGTTCGGAGAACGTCGCGGAGATGTCTGCGCCCTTCTTGTTGGCCACGGCCAGAATGAGTGAGTTGAGCATGCTCATGGGCGCCGCCAGCGAGTCGACGAACGAGATCATCTCGCTGCGCACGAGCAGCGAATTGCTGGACATCTGGTTGATGGGCGACATCTCGCTGTCCGTCACGCCGACGATCGTCGCGCCGCGGTCGCGCGCAAACTGGATGGTCTTGAGCGCAAGCTCACTGTAGCGCGGGAAGCAGATACCGATGACCACATCGCCTTTGGAGACGCGGAAGAGCTGGTCGAACGAGCCGGCCGCGCCGCCGTTGACCAGAGTGACGTTGTCGAAGATCAGGCGGAAGTAGAAGTTTAAGTACCCTGCCAGAAACGAGGACGAACGGAAGCCCACGATGTAGATGCGGCGCGCGCCGATGATCGTGTCGACCACGCGCTCAAATTCCGCGCCGTCGGTCTGGTCGATGGCCATGCGGATCTTCTCCATGTCGCGCTGCAGGACGTTCGTCATCAGATCGGACCCTGCGAGCTCGCCGTCCGACGCCTGAATGCGCTGGATGCTCGTGAGCTTGCCGCGGATCATCTCCTGCAATGCACGCTGCATGCTCGGATACCCCTCGTAGCCGAGCTGGGTGGCAAAGCGCACGACGGTCGACTCGCTGACCTGCACGGTCTTGCCGAGCTTGCTGGCCGTCATAAACGCGGCCTTGTCGTAGTTTTCCAGAATGAAGCGGGCGATGAGCTTCTGCCCCTTGGAAAAGCTGCTCATGTTCTTTTCGATATTATGTAAGATATTCTTCGTCATAAGATCGTCCTCTGTTACTTTGATTTTGTTGCATGGAGCTCTTGCTCCGTTAGATCGCGCCACACGCCGACGGGAAGAGCCCCGAGTTTGAGCGCGTGCTCCTGCACGCGCTTTAGGCGCTTGACGTGTAATCCGGCAGCGGCGCACATGCGCCGGATCTGCCGTTTTTTTCCTTCATGGATGGTGATGGAGAGAACGGCGGTGTCCCTCCCCTGCCGCAGCACGCGCACCTGCGCGGGCCGGATGGGCTCGCCGTCGAGCTGTGTCATGGAAGCGAGCGCTTCTGCCGCTCCCCTGACCTCGCCCGCGACGCTGACCTCGTAGACCTTGTTGACCTCGTAGCGCGGGTGCAGAAGATGCTGCATCCATTCGCCGTCGTTCGTCAAAAGCAGCAGTCCCTCGGAGTCAAGGTCGAGCCGCCCGACGGGATAGACGCGCGCGCCGCAGTCTCTGACGAGCTCGGCGACGGTCTTTCGCCCTTTTTCGTCAGAGAGCGTGCAGACATAGCCGCGCGGCTTGTTGAGCATCAGGTAGCGCTTCTGCCCCTCCTGTGTGAGCGGCCTGCCGTCGACGGTAATTTCGTCGACTTCGGGGTCGGCCTTCTGCCCGAGAAGCGCAGTCTTGCCGTTCACGTGCACGCGTCCCGCGGCGATACACTGCTCGGCAGTGCGACGGGAGCAGAGCCCCGATTCGGCGATGAGCTTTTGAATTCTTGCTTCGGCCAGGTCGATCCCTCCTTTACTTTGCCGACAGAAATTGCCAGAGCTTTTCCGCCAGCGACTTATTTTTGCTTGTTTCGCTCTTTGTTTCCTGTGCCTGTACGCTGCGCGCGCTGACAAGGTCAACTCTTCCGACCTCGGTCTCGCCGCAGGAGATGACGAGCGTGCCGAACGTTTGTCCCTTCCGCACGGGGGCGGAGACGGTTTGCGGCAGCTCGGCGCGCACGCTCAATGCTTCATTTTCCACGGTGGGATAGTGGAAGCTCTCCGCCGCCACGGCGGACACACTCTGCCCGTCGACGCTTACGCTGCCGTAGGCCTCGCCTTTTTTCGCACCGCTTGAGAGCGCATACGCCGAAAAGCCGTAGTCGTAGAGTGCCGCGTGATCCGCCCAATCACTGCCGTCGTGCAGCGTGACGGCGATCATGCGCATCCCGCCGCGCTCGGCACAGGTGACGAGTGTGCGCCCCGCGTCGCCGGTGTAGCCGGTCTTGAGACCGACGCAGCCGGAGTACGACGCGAGCAGCTTATTGTGGTTCGTCATCGTGCGCGTGCCGACGCTCGCCGTGCGCGTCGAGACGATGCGCGCGAACGTCGGATTCTGCATGGCGTAGGCCGCAAGGCGCGCCATATCGAGGGCACAGGAGCTGTGCCCCATTTCGTCGAGACCGCTCGGGTTGGCAAATGACGTGTGCTCCATGCCGAGGGCTTTCGCCTTTTCGTTCATCCATCGGACAAACTGCGCGCTGCCGCCGCTCCCGCCGCAGTGGGCGGCGATGCACTCCGCCGCGTCGTTGCCGGACGGCAGCATCAGCCCATAGAGGAGTTCTTCCATTGTGAGCGTTTCGCCCTCGAGAAGGTACATTGACGAGCCCTCGCGCAAGTGCTCACGTTTGACCGTGACCTTCTCCGTGAGTTCGCTGTGCTCCAGCGCGATTAAGCAGGTCATGATCTTCGTCGTGCTCGCGATGCTGCGCTCCTGCGTTTCATTGCGCGACGCCAGCACCCGCCCGCTGCCCGCCTCCATCAAAATGAATGCGGCGGCGGCAGTTTCAGGCACAGCAGCCTGACAGGTCAAACTGCTTGACAGGCAGGAAACAGCAAGGAAAACGGCAAATACGCATCGGGCAAAACGCGGCATGGGATCACTCCTTCATTCGGAATGCCCCTATTATGCCCGAAATCAGTAGATATCTTTCTCTTCTCTCTTCTTGTCCACGAAATTCTGCACGCGGTCGAGCACTTCCGGCACAAGATCAAGCACGCGGTCGACCGTTGCCGCCGCAGGGATGGCCACGGGCATCACGCGCGTCAGACCGTCCTTGACGACGAGGAACGCGACGGGGTCGACCTTGACGCCCGCACCTGCGCCGCCGCCGAAGTGTGAGGTGTCGGTCTTGCCGTAGTCGCCGCCGCCCGCGCCGAAGCCGAAGCTCACGCGCGAAACGGGAATGACCGTTACGCCGTCGGGCGTCGTGATCGGCTCGCCGATGATGGTGTTGGAATCGACCATATCACGGATCTTATCCATCGTGGTGTCCATGAGATCGTTGAGCGGGGTCTTCTTTTCGATGTTTTCCATGAGGTTTATCCTTTCTTTTTATGCGGTCAGTTTTTCACTGTGTTCACTGTTTTGCGGAGTGCTCTCCGTTGGTTTTTCCGCGGGAGCGTCGTTTTTATGCGCCTTTTTATAGCGCAGGTACCATTTGAGCATCGGAATGAGCAGCGCAAGTGCGATGTGCAGCCCGTCGCGGATGCGAAGCGACAGGCCAACGGCACCCTCTGCGTGCGTCTTTTCAGAGCTGTAGTCCATGCGCAGGTGCAGTGAGGGATCAGGGATATGGAAGAGGTCTTCAAGGTGCGGCATCACACCCCACATCGCGGCGCTCGCATAGCCGTAGGTCTGCGCGATATCCGCGGGGTCCGTGCCGCCAAAGACGATGAGAATTTCCAGCGGGTCGATGCGAAGGCGCTTGCAGGTGCGTTTCGCTGTCTCCTTGAGCGCCGAGAGCGCCGTCGTGATGAGGTCCCTGAGCTCCTCTTTTGTCGGCTTGGGGAGCGAGGGCTTTTTCTTTTGCTTCGCCTCTTCTCCCTCTGACTTTGGTTTCTTCTCCTTTGCCTTTTTTTTCGGCGTTTCTTTCTTTTCCTTTGCTGGCAGCAGCGTGAAGCGGAACGGGCCGACCGAAAGCTGCACGCGCAGCTCGTCGCCGAACTGCATCAGCGCGCCCACGCGCAGAAAGCCGATCAAAATAAAAATGAGCAGGATGATGCCAATTACCTTCAGCGCAGTCAATCGACCACCTCCCTCTTTTTACGCTTCACGCGGTTTTTATGCTTTACGCGGTCAGTGTTCCCTGTTTTCGGGAATGCTGCCTTCTTTTTCCGTCATGGCGCTGGGGTCGAGGATCGTGCCGTCCTCCGTCATGCGGAGCTGACCGTCGGCCTCAAGACCCGGCATCTCCGGCAGCTCCTCGAGCGAACCCAAGTGGAAGTCGCGCAGGAACTTTTTCGTCGTGCGGTACAGCCTCGGCCGTCCCGGCACCTGCAAACGTCCGCACTCCTCAATGAGCCCGCGCTCAAGCAGCAGGCCCACGGTGTACGAGCTGTCCACGCCGCGCACCTGATCAATGTAGGCGCGGGTCGTGGGCTGGTAGTAGGCGATGATCGTCAGCACCTCCAGCGCGGGCTGAGAGAGCTTGGCGGTCTTGCGGATCTCAAACGCCTTGCGGATGACGTCGGCATAGTCCGGCGACGAGCAGAGCTGATAGCTGTCCTCCATGCGGACGAGCCGGATGCCGCGGCGCTCAAAGGCGTAGTAATCGCCGAGCTTTTGCAATACCTGTTCCGCGGTCGGACGGTCCAAATCGAGCGCAAGGCAGATGCGGTCGATGGGAAGCGGTTCGCCGCTGGCGAACAAAATGCCCTCGATGGCCGACTCGACCTCGCGCAGGTCCAAAGATTCCAAAGACATAGCGTTCCTCGCTTTTTACAGATTGATACGGTCGGGGGCGTCGTCCCCGCACTCCACGGTGCAGTCCGTGTCAGAACCGGCCAGATGGATGACCTTTTCGCGGCAGAGCTCCAAAACGGCGATAAACGTCGCCACGATCTCGCTGCGGCTGCGGCTGCCGCGGAACAGCAGCTTGAAGCGCGTCATGCCGAACTCCTTGAGCCGGTGCAGAATTTCCTCCGCCTTGCCCTTGACGGGATACGGCTCGCGGCGCACGATCTCGCTCAGCGCGGCGCTCGGCGGCGCGGCCAGCTTCTCTCCGCGCTCCATGATCGTCTGCATGGCGAGCACGAGGTCGGCCTTTTCATGACTGTACTCGTAGATTTTGCCGCGCTGCATGGGCTCGGGCTGGCGCGTCATGATGCTGCGGCCAAACTCGCCCATCGGGCCGAGCGTTTCGGTCAGCGTCTTGATGCGAAGGTACGTGTCCTTTTGCTGGCGCTCTTTGAGCGAGGCAATGAGCTCGTCCATCTCGCTCTGCGCCTGCTCATCCTCAAGCGAAAGCAGCATGCGCGTTTTGATGTACATTAAATGTGCCGCCATCGTGATGAATTCGCTCGCGACCTCGAGATCGAGCTGCTTTCGCTGCTCGAGATACGCAAGGTACTGGTCCAGGATCAGCGCGATGGGAATGTCCTGGATCTCTATTTTATTTTTCGACAGCAGGAAGAGAATGAGGTCGAGCGGCCCTTCAAAGTCCTGCAGCGCCTCCGCGCTGCGCTCGTGCACCACGCCCTCCAGCTTGAAAACGGGATTGTCCATGACATTCCTCTCACTTTATCAATATACGATCCAGTTGACCAGAAGCTCGTACACGCGGTAGATGCCCTCGCTGAGGATATTGTTTCCCACGCCGAGCCAGACGAGCACAAAAAGAACAAGCATGCCGTATTTTTCATACCGCATCAGCGTCATGTACGCGCAGTCGGGCAGAAAGGCGAAGAGCACCTTCGACCCGTCGAGCGGCGAGATGGGGATGAGGTTGAAAAGCCCCAGACCGACGCTCATGTACGCCGTCATCGCAAGGAAATTCAAAAGGCCGCTGCAAAACGCGGTATCGACATAGTGCGCGATCGTGATGTGCGCGCCGAGCAAGAGCAGCATCGCCAGCAGCAGATTCGACACCGGCCCCGCCAGCGCTGTGATGGCCATACCCTGCTTCGGCTTTTTGAAATACCGCATGTCGACCGGCACGGGCTTTGCCCAGCCGAAGCCGACGAGCAGCATGGCAGCCAAGCCGAACCAGTCGATATGGTGCAGCGGGTTTAAGCTCAAGCGGTGCTCGCGCTTGGCCGTCGGATCGCCGAGGGCATAGGCTGCAAGACCGTGACAGGTCTCGTGCACCGTCAAGCATAAAAAGACGCCGAGCACGCGCAAAAGCGCGTCGGTCAGCGAGCCCCAGTCGATGGACTGGACCAATTCCTGAAAACTGTTCACGCAATTTCTCCGTAAAAAATATGCAAATCGCGAAGACTTGCATTGCATTCTATTCTTATTATAACAGCCCTTTTCCCACATGACAAGGGATTTTGCAATTTTTGCTGCATTTTGCTTTCAAAAATTGACACATTTTTCTCTGTCAAATTGCGAAAAATGACAAAAAAGCGCCTGCATATTTTGCAGGCGCTGATTTTTTATATTCTC
>OLOR01002711.1_pt1 | contig 13420 bp, 14 predicted proteins | sample 1672521 | NCBI WGS metagenome assembly OLOR01 (sample SAMEA3136695, study PRJEB25190) | human gut metagenome | biome: human gut; feature: human-associated habitat; material: faeces | place: Austria | collected 2013
CTTCCTCACCGGGAGCAAGACCATCCTCCGGCTCCGCAAAGAGCATCTGCGGCCTGAGGGCCGGGTCATCCTGTCCGTGATGGGGCTGGGTATCTCCACCTTTGTGATGCTTTCCACCGAGAGCCTGCTCTCCATCAGCTTCAGCTCCAGCCTGGCCCGGTACGGCGGTGACGTGGCCGTGGGTGCCATGACCGTCATCACCAGCGTGTCCCAGCTCTGTACCCTGCCCATTCAGGGCATCTGCCAGGGCGGCCAGCCGGTCATGAGCTTCAACTTTGGCGCGGGCAATCAGGCCCGTGTGAAAGAGGCGTTCCGTTTCCAGTTCACCCTCTGCTTCGGGTACACCACCCTGTTCTGGCTGGGGATGATGCTGGTGCCCGGGCTGGTGGCCGGCATCTTCACCTCCGATGTCCCCCTCATCCAGTACACCACCTGGGCTATGCGCATCTACATGGCCGGTATCTTTGCCATGGGCGTTCAGATCGCCTGCCAGCAGAGTTTTATGGCGCTGGGGCAGGCCAAGGTCAGCCTCCTGCTGGCCTGCCTGCGCAAGCTCATCCTCCTCATCCCGCTCATCTTCCTCCTGCCGCACCTCCTGCCGGACCCGGTGTTCGCGGTCTTCCTCGCGGAGCCCGTCAGCGACATCACGGCGGCCAGCATCACGGTGTTCACGTTCCTGTCCCGGTTCGATAAAATTCTCGATCGGGGCGCGGCGAGAGTCTGAGCGTATTTCTGGAACAAAAAAATCCATCGCTGTTTTTGACAGCGATGGATTTTTTGTTTGCGGCTTTTATGCGTTGGTCTTCTCATCCTCCGCGACACGCTCCGGGGCCTCGGCCTGAACACGGGTCAGCATATCCATCTCGGGCATCAGCTCATGGCTGACCACCGAGAGCATTTCCTCCAGCTTTTTGCAGTCCTCCGGGGAGAACCGCTCCCTGGCACGCTCAATGACGGTGTGCAGGTAGGAATAGCTGATGTTGTAGTAGTTGATATACTTCTGAGTGGGGCGGAGATGGTACTCCCGGCGGTCCACCGTGGACTGGATCTTTTCCACATAGCCCTTGCGGACCAGGCTGCCGATCTTATAAGCGGCATTGGGGGTGGAAATGCCCATCATCCGGGAAAACTCGGCAATGGTGGGCTCTCCCATGGCCATGATGCCCTCCATGCAGAACGACTCCACCGTGGTCAGGGTCGCCTCCCGGGTAGCAAAGCGCTGGAACACGCTCTGGTAAAAATGCAGTTTGAACTTGGTGTAGACTTCCTGAAACACTTCTTCCAGCAAGATGAACGCCCTCCTTGTGGCAAATTAACTCAATTTCTTTTAGTATATCACGTTTTGGAGGGAAAAATCAACGCTTGTCGCAAAATTTTCAGCGAACAACTTTTTTGCCGTGGCCCGTCCGCACCCGGATGACGCTCAACACGATAAGCTCCAGGAAAATGGCGACGCCCAACAGTACCAGAGAGCTGACCAGATTGGCCCGGGCACCCAGCACGGCCTCCGACAGGCCGGTGAGGACATAGCAGCCCGCCGAGACGCCGGCCACCGTCAGCGCATAGGGCAGCTGGGTGGAAACGTGGTTCACATGGCTGCAATGGGCACCAGCCGAGGCCATGATGGTGGTGTCGGAGATCGGGGAGCAGTGGTCACCGCAGACGGCGCCGGACAGGCAGGCCGCAATGGAGATGACCAGCATCTCTCCCTCCGGGAATGCATGGCAGACGATAGGGATGAGGATGGAGAACGTGCCCCAGGAGGTGCCGGTGGCAAAGGCCAGGAAGACGGCTACCACAAAGATGATGACCGGCAGCAGATACTGCAGCGCCGCGGCCGAGCCGCCCAGCAGGTTGGCGACGTAATATTTTGCACCCAGCAGGCCGGTCATGCCGGACAGCGTCCAGGCGAGGGTCAGGATCAGCATGGGGCTGACCATAGCCTTGAATCCCTCGGGGATGCAGGCGGCAAAGTCCTGGAACGTCATCACTTCCCGCACGCGGTAGAACACAAAGGTAAAGAGCAGGGCAATGCTGCTGCCCATGACAAGGCCCATGGAAGCGTTGCAGTCCGCAAAGGCGGTAATGAAATCGGTGCCCTCAAAGAAGCCGCCGGTGTACACCATGCCAAAGATGCAGGCCACAATGAGGACGATGACCGGGGCCACCAGGTCGATGACATGGCCCTTGGTGTCGGTGCCGTCGTCCACATCATCGCCGTAGGGGCGGTCCTCGGTGGTGAAGAGGTCGCCGTTCATAGCGTTGGTCTCATTCAGCTTCATGGGACCGTAGTCCGTCCCGGTAAAGATGACGAACAGGCTCATGACCATGGTGAGGATGGCGTAATAGTTATACGGGATGGTGCGCAGGAACATGGTAAAGCCGTTGATGCCGGAGCCCTCGGGCACCGAGGAAGTAACAGCAGCAGCCCAGCTGGACACCGGCGCAATGATGCAGACGGGGGCCGCCGTGGCGTCAATCAGGTAGGCCAGCTTGGCGCGGGAGACTTTCTGACGGTCGGTGACCGGGCGCATGACCGAGCCGACGGTCAGGCAGTTGAAGTAGTCGTCCACAAAGATCATGATTCCCAGAAGCAGGGTGGCAAACTGTGCCCCGGCCCGGGTGTGGATATGGGTGGAGGCCCACCGGCCAAAGGCCGCGCTGCCGCCGGCCTTGTTCATCAGGGCCACCAGAATGCCCAGCATGACCAGGAAGACCAGGATCCCCACATTGCTGCTGTCGGACAGCTTGGACACCATGCCGCCGTCCTCATTGAAGAACAGGGTGGTCAGGGCCAGCTCCAGGTTGCCGTTGGCGTAAAGCAGGGCACCGGTGGCAATGCCCACCAGCAGGGAAGTGTAGACCTCCTTGGTGTTCAGGGCCAGCACGATGGCCACCACCGGAGGCAGCAGGGAAAGTGCCGTGCTGTACACGGCGCAGGTGTAAGTGGACGGGTCCGCGATCTTGCCCGGTGTGGCAGACGTGCACCACAACAGCAGGCCGAAGACGAGCAGAGCGCCCACCCAGGAGAGATTGTTCTTTTTCATGAAAATGATTCCTCTTGCAGATCAGGTTTGTTTTGGGGTGCGGCGGGGCAGACTATCCCCCAGAAAAGAAGAGAGGGGGTGTTTGCCGCGCCGGATTATAAAGCGTTGTATTTTGAGCTGTTCCGCGCCAGCGAGCAGGCCGCCCGCCTGTTGTGGGAGGCCCAGCAGAAAGCCGAGCAGGAGGCCCTGCGGGCCGACCCGCCGCCGCTGGAATTATTGGAACAACCGAAAGATTAGCCCTTTTTGCTCTCGGCCTTGGCCGCAAACTTGGCGTTGTTGATGACAAAGCGCTCGTGGGTGCCGCCGCCAACGGGGCCTTTCTCGTCGTGGAGCGAGACCTTGAACACCAGCTTGCGGCCCTCCACGGCCACCAGCTCGCTCTCGCAGGTCACGGTCATGCCCACGGGAGTGGGGGCCGTGTGCTCCAGCTCCAGTTTGGTGCCCACGGTGCCGCAGCCCTCATCCAGAGCCTCGGCCACGCTCATCCAGCAGGTCTTCTCGGCCAGTGCCACCAGAGCGGGAGTCGCAAACACGTCCAGCGTGCCGCTTCCCATGGTTTTTGCGGTGTTTTCGTTGGTCACAGCCACGGACTGCTCGCCGTGGATCCCAGTTGTCAGAGTCATAAAAATTCTCCTTTTCTTTTTGTGTAAGATGTCGAAACGACATGAATTTACGAACCAACAGTAGAATACCACATTTTGCGCCGCTGTGCACCTGTTTTGGAGATTTTTCCGCCAAAACACTTTCCTTTTGGATCAAACGAGCCCATAATAAAGGCAAAAAAGGCGGTGGAGCAGATGAGTGAGTTCTGGATGTCGTATGAAATGATCGCCCGGCGGTATGGCCCGGGGTATCAGGGCTATCCGCTGTTTGGAGCGGTGCACCTGGGCGAGCTGGAGGCAGTGGCGGTCTGCATCCTGCTGACAGCCCGCTGGTACCGCCGCAGCCCGGAACGCACCCGGCGGCGCATCCTGTGGGGCGTTACGGTTTTGCTGTTGGCAGATGAAGCCGTGCTGGTCATTGCCATGCTGGCCACCGGGCAGTGGAACTGGAGCTACCTGCCTCTCCACCTGTGCAGCATCCATATTTTCCTCTGCACAACCTGCACCCTGACCGGAAAGGACTGGTGCAAAGAGGAACTCTACGCCCTCTGCACACCGGGGGCCGCCATTGCGCTGCTCTGCCCCGGTTGGCTGGGGACAAAGGCGTGGAGCCTCATCAATCTGCATTCTGTTACCCTCCATGGGCTGTTGGTGCTTTACCCGGTTCTGCTGGTAGCAGGCGGGTTCCGCCCGCAGGTGCGGCGGCTCCCGGCGGTGCTGGCATTCCTGTTTGGCTCGGCGCTGCCCATTTACTTTTTAAATAAAGTGCTGTACACAAACTTTTACTTTCTGAACGGCCCCACCAGCAGCCCGGTGACGGCGCTGTTTACCCAGTGGTTTGGGGAACAGTGGTATCTCCTGGGCTTTCTCCCCGCCGTGGCGCTGGTGCTGGCGGGGATGTATCTGCCATGGTATATTCATCGAAAAAAATAGAAGCAACCTCATCTGGTTGCTTTTTGTCAAAAATTATGATACGCTAAAGATGCTGTCCGAAATGGCAGCAAGGCACTGCATACAACGGCAGGCGGTTCGGCTCTTCATCCCACTGAAAAGGGGGTGAAGCATATGCCTATTACTTTGACGTTCCATCTTTTTGGATTCACTTTTACGATCAGAGTAAAAAAATGAACCGCCACCCGGCACGGTGACGGTTCGAGCTTTGCTCAGCTGTTCTACTTAAAGGGCTAACCGCTTGTCGCAGTGCCTTTTCTATTTGTATTATAGCAAGGATGCAGTGGAAAGTCAAGCAGCAGCAAGCTGGATTTGAGGCCTTGAAACCGCACCCTTTTTGCAAAATAAAAATGCCACTTTTTTGCGTATTGGGGCAAAAAATATCTTTTTTGAAATTCCAGCAAAATTCTTCTCCAAACCCCTTGACAGGAGCCTTTCCCCATGCTATCATGAACACATGAACAAACGTTCATATAAGACCGACCCGAGAGGAGATGTCCAGATGCCGCAGCAGGAACCCGAAAAGAAAAGCGCCCCCGCCGCGCAGCCCATTGATCTGCCCGATGACGAGGTGCTCTACGAGCTGGCCGACCTGTTCCGGGTATTTGGCGACTCCACCCGCATCAAGATCCTGTACGCGCTCCACGATAACGAGCTGTGCGTGCAGGACATCGCCAACGCGGTGCAGCTGAGCCAGTCCGCCGTGAGCCATCAGCTCCGGGTGCTCAAGGACTGCAAACTGGTGCGGTTCCGCCGGGAGGGCAAAACTGTTTACTACGCACTGGACGATGACCATGTGCGCAGCATCCTCTCCATGGGGATGGATCATATTGAAGAATGAGAAAGGCTGGTACTTACGATGAAGAAGACCTACAAGATCGAAGTGGACTGCGCAAACTGCGCCGCCAAGATGGAAGACGCTGCCAACACCGTTTCCGGCGTGGCAAAGGCAACCGTCAGCTTTATGACCCAGAAGATGAACGTGGAGTTTGCTGAGGGTGCAGACCCCAAGGCCACCATGCAGGAAGTGCTGACCGCCTGCAAGAAAGTGGAGGACGACTGCGAGATCTTCGGCATCTGATCTTCCGGAACCTCGGAGCCCCTCCCCCGGGAGGGGCCTTTTTATACAGCGGAACGCTTTTGTGGAAAAAGAAACAGGTTTTCCACAGTTTCCACCTGGTTTTCAACATTTCTTGCGGAAAAGTGCAAAAAGAGACGCCAAACAGCCTCTTTTTGTCGGGAAAAGTCTGTGGAAAAGGCGGGGGAAAACGTGGAAAAGCCCACTTACTGTGGAAAACAGGTGGAATCGGACGAAAACTCCCCCTGAAAACCCGTGCCGAGATCCGCGCAAAAGGAGAGACTGAGATGAACAAAAAACAAAAGAAAATGCTCAAGCAGATCATCGCAGCGGTGATCCTTGTAGCCATTTTGAAACTGCTGCCCAGCTTCCCCACGCCGGTGGAGCTGGTGCTGTACTACATCCCGTATCTGGTGGTCGGCTGGGACGTGCTCCGCAAGGCCATCAAGGGCATCAAGAACCGCCAGCCCTTTGACGAGTGCTTCCTGATGGCGGTTGCCACCGTGGGTGCCTTTGCCCTGGGCGATTACGTTGAGGGCTGCGCCGTTATCATCTTCTATCAGATCGGCGAGCTGTTCCAGAGCGTGGCCGTGGGCAAGAGCCGCCAGAGCATTTCCAGCCTGATGGACATCCGCCCGGACTACGCCAATATTGAGGGCGAGGACGGCAAGCTGGAACAGGTAGACCCGGATGAGGTCGAGATCGGTACCACCATCGTGGTCCAGCCCGGCGAGCGCATCCCCATTGACGGCATCATTCTGGAGGGCGCTTCGGCCCTGAACACCGCCGCCCTCACCGGCGAGAGCCTGCCCCGGGACGTCAAGGCCGGGGACGAGGTCATCAGCGGCTGTGTCAACGTCACTGGCCTGCTGAAGATTCAGACCACCAAGGAATTTGGCGAATCCACCGTCTCCAAAATTCTGGACCTCGTGGAAAACTCCAGCATGAAGAAAGCCCGGGCCGAGAACTTCATCACCCGCTTTGCCCGGGTGTACACCCCCGCTGTCTGCTACGGCGCTCTGGCACTGGCATTCCTGCCGCCCATCGTTCTGCTGTTGATGGGCCAGTCCGCCCGCTTTGGCGACTGGATCTACCGCGCCCTGACGTTCCTCGTCATCAGCTGCCCCTGCGCGCTGGTCATCTCCATCCCTCTGAGCTTCTTCGGCGGCATTGGCGGCGCTTCCGCCTGCGGCATCCTCGTCAAGGGCTCTACCTATCTGGAAGAGCTGGCCCGTACCGGTGTGGTGGTCTTTGATAAGACCGGCACCCTGACGCAGGGCACCTTTAAAGTCACCGGCATTTATCCCACGGAGGGCACCTCGCAAGACGCTCTGGTGGAGGCTGCGGCCCTGACCGAGAGCTGGTCCAAGCATCCCATCTCCCTGAGCGTCAAGGCCGCTTATGGCAAGGAGATCGACCAGAGCCGCGTTACCGACGTGGAGGAGCTTGGCGGCTACGGCGTTACGGCCAAGGTGGACGGCAAAGCCGTGGCCTGCGGCAATGCCCGCCTGATGGCAAAGCTGAGCCTGACCGTCCCTGCTGTAACGGAGGCCGGCACCATCGTTCATGTGGCCATTGACGGCAAGTATGCAGGCTACCTGCTCATTGCCGATGTGGTCAAACCCCACAGCGCACAGGCCATCAAGGGCCTGAAACAGGCCGGTGTCCGCAAGACCGTCATGCTGACGGGCGACGCCGAGCCGGTGGCAAAAGCCGTTTCCGCCGAGCTGGGCCTGGACGAGTACCACGCCGGCCTGCTGCCGGGCGACAAGGTCGATCAGATCGAGAAGCTTCTGGCCTCCAAGCAGCCCAAAGAGAACCTCGCCTTTGTGGGCGACGGCGTCAACGACGCCCCTGTTCTGTCCCGTGCGGACATCGGCATTGCCATGGGTGCTCTGGGCTCCGACGCTGCCATTGAGGCCGCGGACGTTGTCCTGATGGACGACGACCCGGCCAAGATCGCGCTGGCCATGCGGATCGCGCGCCGCACCAACGGCATCGTGTATCAGAACATCGTCTTTGCGCTGGGCGTCAAGGGCATCTGCCTCATCCTCGGCGCGCTGGGCATCGCCAGCATGTGGACGGCCATCTTCGCCGACGTCGGCGTCATGATCATCGCCGTCCTCAACGCCACCCGCGCCCTCTACATCAAAGACCTTGCCAAAAAGAACGAAGCCTAAGATCCCCTTTCTCATCAAAATACAACACCCCCGCCGGGAGCTTTCCAAAAGCTTTCAGCGGGGGTGTTTTGCATCCGGAAACCGCCTCTTGCAAAGCAGGATAAGCCTGTTATAATACTAGATTGGAGGGTTGAATAAAATGCAACAGACGAATCAAACCATTTTGACCCCGTCCCGCGATTCCTCCGGGGCGGTTTTGGCGGCGCTGAAAGCCGCGTTCCCCCAAACCATTCCGGTGCTGACGGGGTATTTTGTGCTGGGGCTCGGCTACGGCATCTATGTGCAGTCGTTGGGCCTGCCCATCTGGCTGCCGCCCCTGATGGGCACCGTGGTGTACGGCGGAAGCCTGGAATTTGTGCTGGCCTCCCTGCTGCTGGGCAGCTTTTCGCCCCTCTCTGCCTTTTTGATGGCGCTCATGATCCAGGCCCGGCACCTGTTCTACGGCCTGACCATGCTGGAGCGCTATCAGGGTTACGGCCTGCGCGGCTTTTACATGATCTACGCTATGAGCGACGAGACGTTTTCCATCACCTGTTCGGCCGAGCCGCCCGAGGGGGTAGACCGTGGGTGGTTCATGTTCTTCATCACCCTGCTGGACCAGATCTATTGGGTGGCCAGCGCTTTTCTGGGGGCAGCGGTGGGCTCCATCCTGCCGTTCAGCACCGAGGGCGTGGATTTTGTCATGACCGCCATGTTCGTGGTCATCTTCCTCAACCAGTGGGAGAAAGAAAAGCAGCACTACTCCGGCTTCATCGGGCTGGCGGTGCCGTTTGTCTGCCTGCTGGTGTTTGGCTCCGGCAGTTTTCTGATCCCGTCCATGATCTGCATTCTGGTGCTGCTGCTCGGGCTGCGCAAGCCCATTGAGCAGGCTGATAACCCCGAGGAGGTGGCCCCATGAGCGGAGTCCAGTTTGGCATCACCATTGCCGCCTGCACGGTAGCCACCATGCTCACCCGGTTTCTGCCGTTCCTGATCTTCTCGTCCAAGGACCAGCAGCCGCCGGAAGTTGTCCGGTATCTGGGGCGGGTGCTGCCCGCCGCCATCTTCGGAATGCTCATCATCTACTGCCTCAAAGGCGTCAGCGTCTTTACGGGCAGCCACGGCATCCCGGAGGCCATCGCCATCGGCGTGACCATCGCGCTCCACAAGTGGAAGCACGAAACACTGGGATCCATTGCAGGCGGTACGCTTTGCTATGTGCTGCTGGTGCAGCTTGTATTTTAACGTTTGTACCGCAAAAAGGACACGGCGCGCTGCCGTGTCCTTTTTTGCTGCCAACCTATCAATGATAAAATGTATCAAAATTGATCTGACGGTAGAACCGCTGCTGGAGCTGGTCGAAGCTCTCGCAGTTCTGGGCCAGCAGCCACATCACCTTGGTGATGACCGCCTCAATGGTCATGTCATGGGCTTCCAGGAAACGGAAGCGGTTCTTGACCCGTTTGCCCACCTCGTAAATGCCCACATCGCTGCCCTCGTAGGTGACCTGAGTGGTCAGGATCAGGATTTTGTGGGTCTGGTCGTAGTCGCCCAACCCCTCGGCAAAGGCGTCCATCAGCCGCTGCGGGATGCCGCCCACGCCAAAGCTTTCCACGATCACACAGTCGTAATGTTGAAAGATGGCCGGGATCAGCTCGGGGCTCAGGCCGGGAGTCAGCTTGAGCAGAAAGACTTTGGGGTTGAGCGCCCGGCCAAACTCCACCGGGCCGGTGGGCCAGGGAGAGGGGACATACCGCACCAGCCGGTCGCCCTGCACCAGCGCCAGCGCCGGGAAGTTGACCGACGCAAAGGCATCATAGCTGATGGTCTTGTTCTTTTTGGCGCGGGTGCCCGCGATGACATGCCCGCCGAACACCACCATCACGCCCCGGCTCCCGGAGTCCAGCGCACAGATCACGCTGTCCCGCAGGTTTTTCTTGGCGTCGGTGATCTCATTGGAGATGGGCTGCTGGGCGCCTGTCAGGATGATGGGCTTGTCGGCGTTCTGAATGAGGTAAGAAAGGGCCGCCGCCGAGTAGGCCAGCGTATCGGTGCCGTGGCAGATGATGAAGCCATCGTAGAGGGCGTAATTTTCCTGCACAGCCCGGGCCATCATGAGCCAGTGCTCGGGGCCCAGGTCGGTGCTGTCGATGCTGCACAGGGCCAGTGTCTCGGGGCAGCAGAGCTCCTGCAGCTCCGGCAGGTGGGCCAGCAGCTCCTCGCTGGAAAGGACGGGCTTGAGCCCCTGGGCCGTGCGCACACTGGCAATGGTGCCGCCCGTGGTGATAAAAAGCAGGCGTTGCTTGGACATAAAATGGAAGCCTCCATGAAAATTCAAATCATGGAACCAGTATAACACAATCCAAAACTTTTTGGAACTCAGTCACGGAAAACGGGCAGATTTTGTGTATAATAGAGGTGTAAGCAAACATCGGACCTGAAAAGGAGAATATAAATGTCGAACATTGTCATTATCGGTTCCGGCCCGGCGGGCGTATCGGCTGCACTGTACGCCGCGCGGGCAGGCGTGGACACCACCGTCCTGACCAAGGGCCCGGGCGCCTTGGACCGCGCCGAGCTCATCCAGAATTACTACGGCTTTGCCGAGCCCATCTCGGGGGCAGAGCTGGAGCGCCGGGGCATGGAGGGTGCCAGGGCTGTAGGCGTGAAATTCGTCACCGCCGAGGCCGTTGGCCTGACTTATACCGATAAGCTGACGGTCGAAACGCTGGACGGCGATTACCCGGCAGACGCCGTCATTCTGGCAACAGGAGCTTCCCGGGCCGCTCCCCGCATCCCAGGGCTGACCGGGCTGGAGGGCCACGGCGTGAGCTACTGCGCCACCTGCGACGCGTTTTTCTACTGTGGCAAAGATGTGGCTGTGCTGGGCAGCGGCGAGTATGCCCTGCATGAAGCGCAGGCACTGCTCCCGGTGGCAAAAAACGTCACTTTGCTGGCCAACGGCCAGCCTCTGACCGCGGAGTTCCCGGCAGAAGTGACTGTCCGCCCCGAAAAAGTAGAAGCCATTCTGGGGGAACAGCGGGTCTCCGGCGTCCAGCTGGCAGGCGGCGAGACTGTGGCACTGGATGGCGTGTTCGTCGCATTGGGCGTGGCAGGCAGCACCGCTCTGGCCCGCAAGCTGGGGGCCGAAGTGGACGGGAACCGCATCGTCACCGATGAGCACATGATGACCACTCTGCCCGGCCTTTACGCGGCAGGCGACTGCACCGGCGGCCTGCTGCAGGTTGCCAAGGCCGTGTACGAGGGTGCCCTTGCGGGCAGCGAGGCCGCCAAGGCCCTGCGGAAAGGATGAATCATGCCGGAATTGGATAAAAAGTCCCCTGTCTGCCCGGACTGTCTGGCCTGCGGCTTCCCGTTCTGGGAGCAGCTGACCCCGGAGGAGCAGGAGTTTCTCTGCCGCACCACCCGGCCGGTCAAGTACAAAAAAGGGGAGCGGGTGCACAGCCCCGTGGAAAACTGCGTGGGCATCCTGCTCCTCCGCACCGGCCAGCTGCGAGCCTATCTCCTCTCCGAGGATGGCCGGGACGTGACCCTTTACCGCCTCTTCCCGGGGGAGGTCTGCATCCTCTCGGCCTCCTGTGTCATGGATTCGGTCAATTTTGATCTGTACATCGACGCCGAGGAGGACACCGAGGCCTACTGCATTGGCGCTGGAACGTTCCGCCGCCTGATGCAGCAGAATGTTCACGTCCGCTGCTTTGCCTACCAGATGACCGCGGAGCGCTTCTCGGATACCATGTGGACGATGCAGCAAATTCTGTTTATGAGCGCCGACCGCCGCCTTGCCATCTTCCTCACCGACGAGCTGGCCAAGACCGGCGGCAGCAATGTCCGCATGACCCACGACCAGATGGCCCGCTATATGGGCTCCGCCCGCGAGGTGGTCAGCCGCCTGCTGAAATATTTCGCGCAGGAGGGCTGGGTGCGCCTCTACCGTGGCGGCGTGGAGGTGCTGAATCAGCAGAAGCTGCAGGAGATCGCGAGAGGGCAATAACAACAACGAAAACGAGCCATTTACAAGTACCGCTGTAAATGGCTCGTTTTCTCACTTTGCTACTGTGATCCGGACTCTTGCCGCAGCCTGTCCGGCGGGCTGTTCCGTTTCCAGATCATATGCTGTAAACAGTGCTGTTGCCGTATAGCTGCCGCCGGGCAGGACTGTCTCCAGCGGCACCGCCTGAATGTGATATCCCGGTTCTATGAGGCCGGAGGCATACAGCACCTCCCCGGTATCATCCCGGCTCAGAGTGACGCTCATCAGATGGTGATTGGCCGGAATATTTTCCACCCGCAGCTCCGCTTCCGCTCTGCCGCTGGTCATCCGGATATCCGGGTTGATGGAGATGTTGAACATCCCTTCCTGCACGACTTTGTCCAGTTCTGCCTGAATCTCCGCCTCCGACTTTCCCTCGTACTGACCTACCGTTGCATTGGGGTCACGGGCTCCCGGAGCAGAGGCCTGCTTTGCGCTGTTCGGCGTCTTCAGCAGGAAAACACCTGCCGTCGCGGCAGAAACCAGCACCAGCGGAAGCCCACGGGACAGGAGAAATTTCAGGCCAAGGAGGACTTGTTTGTGATACTCCCGCATCCAATGCACCCACTTTCTCAAACGATAAAAACACCGGGGCGGGCGAGCCCCCGCTCCGGTGGAAACAGTTTATCCTTTTGGATTTGGCCCATATATCTCGCCTGGCTCTATGGTATACGCAATCGTGAAGAGTTCCTGCTTGTCGGCCCACTTCGCACTGATGCCATTCACTTTTCCTTTAAACTCAAATGCAATTTTTCCGCCCTGATCGACATTCCAGGTGTTATATGTCGTGGGCTCTGTACCAAACGATTGTTTTGTATTATCACTCCCAGACACAAAGGTAATCGTATCCGAAATAGGACTCATACTGCCCGGATTTGTTCCAGTCATCGTCAGATAAATCTGCCGATCCTGCAAATTCTCATCACTCTCTACAAAAGAATATGCTGCATCGAGCATGGTTACGCGGATATCCGAAACATGAAAAATTTCAGAGCCCGTATTGGTAATTGCATAGCCCCCTGGACAAACAAAATCACCATTGCGTTTGACTGCAAAAGTGACATTGAGAGGAACTGTTGCAGAAAGATTTGCCGGTACTGCAACGACGCTGAATGTAGTCTGGGCTTCATTATTCTGGAACAGATTATCATTTCCCGTAACTTCCTGCCCATAGTCTTCTTCTGCTAAGGCAGTCAGGCTGAGGCTCAACGCCAAAACAAATGCGAGGACAATGGTAACAAGCTTCTGCAAATGTTTCATAGGATAGCCCTCTCACATCAAAGCAGCAGGCGAATGTTCACAAAATTATTATACATTAACCCAAAATTATATGCAATACATTTTAACAAAATTTTTGTTCGCACTTTTAATTTTTTGAGAAAAACGCTGTACAAACTCATCGGTTTTATCTTTCCTATCCTCAGGGCATGGTATCGTTCACCTTGTCTATCCATCCAAACATGGTATAATGGAACAAAGGAGCGTGATACCATGAGCCCAATCGAAGTCCCTGCAAAAATCCAGTTGGT
>OLOR01002712.1_pt1 | contig 13417 bp, 12 predicted proteins | sample 1672521 | NCBI WGS metagenome assembly OLOR01 (sample SAMEA3136695, study PRJEB25190) | human gut metagenome | biome: human gut; feature: human-associated habitat; material: faeces | place: Austria | collected 2013
GTTTTAATTGATAAAACTTTCGATTTAAAGTATAATTTTGTTGTAAGATTTTTTTTGTTAGCATGAAAAATATTTTACCATAAATCCTAGGCTTATAGAGTCTGGGATTTATTTTTTTTTGCAAAAGGGGCCTCGCACTAATTATTTAGTGCGACAGCCCCATTTATCATTACATAAATTTCACAATTTTTTAATAACATTCCTCTAAAATTGTTAAAATATCTTCTGCAGTAAGTTTTTTATAACCCCCACCTAATACAGTAGAATTTGCAATAAGAGGTAACATTTCTTTTGTTGCTCCAAGTTCCTTAATTGAAGTAACTATTCCACATTCTTTAATAAATGCTTCTAAACAAGAAAGACCTTCTTTTGCAACTTCATCCTTACTTTTACCTTCTTCAGATACATTCCATACATTTTTTGCAAATCTTACGAATTTATCTAATCCATAAGAATATATATGACGATAATATGGTATAGAAATTGCAGCTAATCCCATACCATGGGCACAATCTGTATATGCACCTAATTGATGTTCAATCATATGAACTTCCCAATCTTGAGTCTTTGAAAGCCCTGCCATTGTATTAAGTGCAAGTGTTGCACTCCACATAATATTACTTCTTGCTTCATAATCTTTCGGATTCTTAATTGCTACTCTTGCATTATCAATTACAGAACGAAGAAGACCTTCAATTACATAATCAGTTGTATTATTATCATCTCCTGAGAAATACTGTTCCATAAGATGAGATATAATATCAAAAATTCCACTAACCATTTGATATTGAGGAACTGAGAATGTATACTCTGGATTTAAAATAGAGAACTTTGGATATACATCAGGTGAATAAACTCTTCCATTTTTAAGTTTTAATTCTTCATTTGTTATAACAGAACCACCATTCATTTCTGATCCTGTACCAACCATTGTTAATACTGATCCTACAGGAATAATTTTATTATTAACTGGTTCAAAATTCATCCAATATCTTGTAAATGCATCTCCTTCACAATAAGCAGAAACTGAAATTGCTTTAGCACAATCTATTACTGAACCTCCCCCAACTGCTAAAATAAGATCTACGTTATTGTCACGTACTAATTTTCCACCTTCTAATACTTTGCTATAAGTAGGGTTTGACATAACTCCTGAAAGCTCTACAACCTTTTTTCCACCATCATTTAAAATCTTAATTATTTCATCGTATAATCCTATTTTCTTTATAGAATTCTTTCCGTACATTAAAAGTACTGTCTCTCCAAAATTATCAAGTTCTCCTTTTAAATTATTTAGAGAATCTTTTCCAAAATGTATTCTTGTTGGGTTATAATACGTAAAATCAAATAACATAACTTCCTCCTAAAACTTTTATAATATTTATTTTTCTTATATATCCATATTACGTGCTGAAGTTAACTTCAAGTCAATACTTTTCTTCAATCTATTTAATCCATCAATTAATCGTTCCCTTGGACAAGCAATGTTCATACGTAAGAATCCATCTCCACATTCACCATAACTATTACCACTAGATAAACGTAATCCAGTTTCATCACATATAAAATTATTTAACTCTTCGGATGAATTTGATATTTCTTTACAATCTAACCATAAAAGATACGTAGCCTCTGCTGATATAAGTTTTACTTCTGGTAATTCTTTATTTAAAAATTCTTCTGCAATTCTCCTATTTTCAAATAAATATTCTCTTAAACTCTCTAACCAATTTTCTCCGTTTGTAAAAGCTGCAATAGTAGCCACTATTGCAAAACTATTTGGTTCTGCAACTTCATCTGTATTAAGACCACGATTTACCTTATGACGTATTTGCTTATTTGGAATCATTACTGCTGCTGTTTGTAATCCAGCAATATTAAATGCCTTAGTTGGAGCAATACATGTAATACTATTTTGAGCACAACATTCTGAAACAGATGCAAATGGTATATATGAAGTTCCTGGTTTTGTTAAATCACAATGAATTTCATCTGAAACTACAAGTACATTATGTTTCTTACAAAGCTCTCCAATACGCGCTAACGTTTCCTATCCCAAATCTTTCCCACCGGGTTGTGAGGATTACATAATATCATCATTGTTGTTTGAGGATTAGATAATTTTTCTTCTAAATCTTCAAAATCAATTTTATATCTTCCTTCATCATAAATTAGCTTATTCTCTAAAATATTTCTCCCATTATTCACTATTGAATTGAAGAAAATATTATATACTGGAGTTTGAACTAATATATTTTCTCCTACTGTAGTCATTTTTCTTACTATACTAGAAATTGCAGGAACTACACCTGTACAAAATATTAAGCTCTCTTTTTCAATATTAAAATCATGTCTTTTTTTCCACCAATTACAGATAGCTACATACCATTCATCCATAACATCATTGTATCCAAAAACACCATGTTCTACACGATTTTTAAGAGATTCTATAATTTCAGGCGCTGTTTTAAAATCCATATCTGCAACCCACATAGGCAACTGATTCTTTTTAACATCCCACTTTAAAGAACCACTCCCTCTACGATTGACTAACTCATCAAAGTTATATAGCATTTTCAAATTCTCCTGTTCTAATTTTTGTTTTTTCAGGATTTATTTTTGTTTTATCAAGAGTTAACTCTCCAATTACATCTGCCTCTATTATTCCACTTATTGGATTTAAAATACTATTAATAGTACCATTTACCCTAGCATCCACAATAGAATACTCAAAAGCTAGTGTTGTATTTAATAGCCTACAATTTTTCATAACAATATTATCCATGTAACACATACCTTGTAAGCTTTCGATAGTGCAATTTATAAAAGTAACATTCTTTGAATTCCCTCCAAGATACTCACCTGAAATAAATGAATCATATACAGTAACATTTTCACAATTCCAAAAAGCATCTTTTGATAATAATTTTGCATTTCTAATTTCAATATTTTTTGATCCATCAAAAGAGTAATTACCTACTAACTCAAATTTATTTATTTGAATATTCTCACTATTCATGGCAAAATAATTACCCTTTGCAGTTACATTCTCCATTTTTATATCTCTACAGTTCCATAAAGTTTCCTCTGCATTTGGCATGGACACATTTTCAACTTAATGTTACTAGCTCTACGAAATGTTTTTGGTGCTTCAACTATACAATTTGTTAATGAAATATTATCTGTATACCAGATACCCGACCTAGCTGTTTCAAATAAAGTACAATCATTCATAAAAATATTTTTACTGTACCAAACTGGATATTTCCATTTAAACATACTGTAATATAATGAAATATCGCTGCTCTCCTTTAATGGTGACTCCCCATCATCGAAAGTTGTATAATTTATTTTCATATCTTTAGCACCAAATAGTGCACGCTCTCCAGTTAAAAATTGTTCTTCAATTACTTTACTCATATTTCCCTCCTAAAACTTATACATAAACATAAGAACTTCTATATCTTTCTTAAGAATTTAAGCCAAATGCAATCTTTCCTTCGCATTCATCTATAGTTTTAATTACTTTTGCTGGAACTCCAGCTACAACAGTATTAGAATCAACATCCTTAGTAACTACTGATCCAGCTGCAATAATAGCATTATCTCCAATAGTTACCCCTGGAACTACTGTTACACTCGCCCCAAACCATACATTTTTCCCAATAATAACGGGTTCTGGTTTCATACCACTACGCAATTCTGGTTTAAAATTATGATTAAGAGTTGTAATAACAGTATTATGCCCTATTAAGGTACCATCCCCAATACGAATTCCCCCTTGATCTTGGAATCTACACCCTGAATTAATAAATACATTTTTCCCAACGGTAATATTTTTCCCACAATCAGTATAAAATGGCGGAAATACAGCAAAGCTTGGATCTACCTCTTTACCTATTAATTCAGAAAATAGGCTACAAATTTCTTCATGTTCATGATAAGAATTATTTAATTCACATGTAATTTTCATAGCCTCTTGACTAAGTTCCACCATATATCTATGAACCTCAGAACCACCTTCTATATTTAATCCACTATTCATATAATCTAAAAATTCATTTAATTTCATATCCAAACTTATAAAAATCTTATTTTTAATAATAAAATTTTCACAATGCCTCCTTATTCATTCTGTTTTGTCTATACACATATATTATATGACTCAGCACTTAATATAACTAATACTTATATTACATAGCTATATATGCTTGAAAAGTATATCTACAAGTATTATAATAGCTAATATTTATAAATTTGGAGGTTATCAAAATGGAACTAAGAGTTTTAAGATACTTTCTTGCAGTTGCTAGTGAAGAAACAATATCTGGCGCATCAGAATTATTACATATATCTCAACCAACCCTCTCAAGGCAACTAATGGATCTTGAAAAAGAACTAGGTGAACAACTATTTATTCGTGGTAATAGAAAAATTACGCTTACTCAAGAAGGAATATTTTTTCGTAAAAGAGCACAGGAAATTATAGATCTTGTAGATAAAACACAATCTGAATTTAATTCTAATAAAGAATTAATTAGTGGTAATATCTCTATTGGCTGTGGTGAGACTGATTCAATGAAATTAATTGCCAAAATAGCTCATAACCTTCAGCAAAAATATCCTAATATCAAATACAATATATTCAGTGGAAATGCTGATGCTGTTATTGATAAACTTGATAAAGGTTTAATTGATTTTGGAATATTGATTGAACCTGCTGATATAAGTAAATATGATTTTCTTAAACTCCCTGTAAAAGATACTTGGGGTGTTCTTATGAAAAAAAATAGTCCTTTATCATCAAAAGCCTATATTGAACCTACTGACTTATTTAATTTACCTATTATTACTTCAAATCAAACTATGGTAAGTTCTGAATTTACAAAATGGTTAGGAAAAGACTTTCAAGAACTTAATATTGTATCAACTTATAACCTAGTTTTTAATGCTTCATTACTTGTTGAAGAAGGTATGGGCTATGCCCTTTGTCTCGATAAATTAATTAATACTACCGGAGATAGCTCCCTTTGTTTTAGGCCTCTATATCCACCTCTTGAAGCTAACTTAAATGTAGTTTGGAAAAAGCATCAAGTGTTTTCTAAAGCATCTGAAAAATTTTTAAATCTTATGACCAACTTCATCTTACAGGCTGAAGCTAACTTTAGGTCAATACCTTATTAAAAAATTTAAAATAGATGTTAGTTCATCATGTGCATAAATTAAAGTGCAAAAATTACTAAAAGCAAAAAAATTGATGAATTAACATCAATTTTTTACTTTTTTCTAAATTTTATTATTATAATTTAGAGTGCCATGCCTCCTCATATTATTATCCTGCCTTTTTATATTTATTACTCTACTCTTATCTATGATCTTTACTATAACTAGTGTTATTATGCTTATCCCTATTATACTAATAAGCCTTAAATCAATAATTCCATCATATAAAGCCAAATTCATCATTGCTGCAGTACTACCTCCTAAAATAGGTGCAAGTACCGGTATCCATCCATACGTAAAATCACAACTGCCTTTTTCTTGCATTGGCAATAATAAATATACTAATCGTGGTCCTAAGTCTCTTGCTGGATTTAACGCTGCTCCAGTTACTCAGCCAAAAGAAATTCCCAATGTAAATATTAATCCACCTACAACTAATGGTTTTAGTCCATCAACAAAACTATTCCTATCTAAAACTAATAATGAAAATATCAATACCCCTGTTATTAAATATTCACTTATAAAGTTTGTAAAATTATTTTTTATTGCTGGTGATGTAATAAAAACATTTAATTTTACCTCTTGATTATAGGTTTTCTTCCAATGCGGTAGAAATTGAAAATAGACTAATAAACTTCCAAACATTGCCCCTAAAATTTGAGCTACTATATATCCTGGAACTAGCCTCCATTCAAAACTTCCATTCAATGCCTTAGCTATTGTAAATGCCGGGTTCAAATGCGCTCCACTTATATCTCCTACTGTATAAATAGCAAGTGTAACCGCAAACCCCCAAGCTAAGTTTATTGCAACTGACCCAATCTTATATGTCTTTGATTCATTTAATGAATTTCCTGCTATCACTCCACATCCTATAAATATTAAAATTGTTACTCCTATAAATTCTGCTAAAAATACATTCATAATTATTTTACCTCTTCATAAATCATTATATAAAGCGAGGAACCACTTTGAACTATATCAAAGTGATTCCTCTTATTTTCTTTATAGCAATAATTATATTGCCCTTTATCCTACATATACCTATTTAAGTTTTGATCCATTTGATTCAATGACACCCTTATACCAGTAGTATGAATCTTTACATAATCTCTTCATACTTCCATTACCTTCATTATCACGATCTACATAAATCATGCCATATCTCTTTTTCATTTCTCCTGTAGTAAATGAAACTAAGTCTATTATTCCCCATGGAGTATATCCCATTAATTCTACTCCATCATAATTAACTGCCTTTTCCATTTCTTCTATATGCTTAGATAAATACTCTATACGATATGAATCATGTATTTCTCCATTTTCCTCAACCTTATCATGAGCTCCAAATCCATTTTCAACAATAAATAAAGGTAATTCATATCTATTATATAAGTTGTTTAAAGTATATCTTAATCCCACTGGATCTATTGGCCATCCCCAATCACTTGCCTTGATATATGGATTTTCAACAGAATTTTCTAATGATCCATTTACAGAAACTTCTCCATCATTACAAACCCCTGCCTTTACTGCATTTGACATATAATAACTAAATCCAATATAGTCTACAGTTCCCTTTTGAAGGATTTCTGCATCCCCTTCTTCCATACCAATATCATAGCCTTTTCTCTCAAATTCTTTTAATGCATATCTCGGATAATGTCCACGTACATGTACATCTGGGAAGAAGAATCTTTCACGCATAGCTTCTTCTGCTGCCATTATATCTTCTGGATTGCAAGAATACGGATATATTGGAACATGAGATATCATACATCCAATTTTAAATTCTGGATTAATTTCTCTTCCTTTTATAACTGCCTTTGCACTTGCTAATAATTCATTATGAGCTACTTTATATAAAACTTCTCTTGGATCTTCTCCTTCTTTTAAAGTTACACCAGAGTTTGTCCATAAGAATAACGGATTATTTGTATCCATTTGATTATTTATTTCATTGAAAGTCATCCAATACTTAACTTTATTCTTATATCTTTTAAAACAAACTTCAGCAAATCTTTCAAAGAATTCTACAAGCTTTCTATTTCTGAATCCGCCATATTCTCTTGCTAAATGTAATGGTAGTTCAAAATGAGATAAAGTAATAACAGGCTCTATTCCATACTTTAATAACTCATCAAAAACATTATCATAGAATTTTAACCCCTCTTCATTTGCCTCTAATTCATCACCTTTTGGGAATATTCTTGTCCATGCTATAGATGTTCTTAAACACTTAATTCCCATTCCTGCAAGTAATGCTATATCTTCTTTATATCTTCCATAAAAATCTATTGCTTCATGGTTTGGATAAAAAGTATCTTCCATTATTGTATCAGTTATTCTTCTTGGAATACCATGAGCTCCTGCTGTCATTACATCAACGACACTTGGCCCTTTTCCTCCAGCATTCCATCCACCTTCAAATTGATGTGCTGCAAAGGCCCCTCCCCATAAAAAGTCATTTGGTAACTTATTCATAATTATTCTCCTTTATCTAGTATATTTTGCTTGATTTTTTACTGTGTTTGTATGCCTAATTCTTTTAGATTAATTATTGATTTTCCATTTTTAACTTCTTCATTTATACATAATGCCTTATCCTCATAATTATCAGCATTTGTTATTACAACTGGTGTAATTAAAGAATATCCTTCTTTTTCTATAATATTTCTATCAAACTCTAATAATAAATCTCCTGCTTTTACCTTAGAATTTACTGCTGCCTTAACATTAAATCCTCTACCATTCATTTTTACAGTATCCATACCAACATGTATTAAAACTTCTACACCATCTTCTGAAAGTAAACCAATTGCATGTTTAGTATCTGCAATAAATTCTATTGTACCATTAAATGGTGCATATACTTTATTATCAACAGGTTCAATTGCTACACCCTTTCCCATTGCTCCTGAAGAGAACACTGGATCATTAACTTTTTCTAACTCTATTACTTTACCAGATATAGGACTTTTTATTTCTTTAACTCCTATATTTAAAACTGGTTGTCCCTCTTTAACCTTTGCTATTCTATCTTCTTTTTTTTGCTCAATTTCTTTTTCTCCAATTCCAACTATTTGCACAAGTGCAATAGCTCCAAAGAATGATATAGCTGCTCCTAGTAACATTCCTATAATAGATTTTGAATTATCTGGTGTAATAGCATTTACAACTGTTAAAAGTCCTGGAAGACCTGCATATGCATAATAAGCTATATTAAAGAATGAGCCAACTACTGCTCCAACTGCCCCTGCAATACATCCACATATAAATGGTTTCTTAAATCTTAAGTTTACACCATATATTGCTGGCTCAGTTATACCAAATATTCCAGTAACCCCTGCTGATAATGCTATATTTTTAGTTTGTTTATTTCTAGCCTTTATAAATACTCCAAAAACTGCACCTGCTTGCGCTACAACTGCCATTGTTTGGAATGCTTGGAATGTATCCATACCATATAAATCATAGTTAGCTAAACACATTGGTGTAACTCCCCAGTGCACTCCGAATATTACTACAATTTGCCATAATCCGCCTATAACAGCTGCTGCAACTGCTGGCGCTAAATTATATAAATAATTATATCCATTTGCTATGCCTGTAGCTAACGAATCTGATAGTGGTCCTATAACTAATATAGTAAGTGGAACCATAACTACCATACATATAAAAGGAGTAAATAACGCCTTAATTACTTCTGGTAATTTTTTATCTACAAATCTTTCAACATAAGATAATATCCATACTAAAAATAATGGTGGTAAAACTGATGATGTATAAGTTGTTTCAGCTAAACTGATTCCCAAAAATCTAATACTTTCTCCAGCAGCTATTCTTGATGCTATTTCAGCCCAAGTTGGACTTACTAAAGCTGCACAACATGCTACTGCAATAAACATATTACATTTAAAGTGCTTAGATGCTGTAATAGCTATAAATATTGGTAAAAACGTAAATGGTGCCCACGACATAAAACTTAATACTTCATAAGTACCTGTACTTGAAAAAGATGGATTTACCATATTAATTAATATTAAACATCCTTGTAATATCCCTGCTGCAGCCAATATATATATAAATGGTGCAAATACGGCTGACATTGTTGCAATTATTCTATTTAAAATGCTAGTCTTTGGTGCATCTTCTTCTATAGCATTACTGTCTAAATTAAGCTCACTTGCTACTTTATCAAATACCTTCCCTACATGAGTTCCAATAACAACCTGGAATTGTCCTCCATTCTCAACTACCGTTATTACTCCAGTAAGACCCGAAACGTTTTCTTTTGCTTCATTAGTTGTTTCTTTTAAAACTAATCTAAGTCTTGTTGCACATCTTGATGCTTTTATAATATTTTTCTTTCCGCCAACAGCATTTATTATATCTACTGCTAACTTCTCATAATCACGTACTGAGTTTGCCATATATAATCCTCCCAATATTTTATCCTCATACAATTAAATTGTATGATTAAATTATAATTATACCAGTATAATTTGTCAACTTTTTTTTGAAAACATTTTCTAGGATTTATTTCACATTTTCTTTATGTTATACTAACTTATAAATATGTTAACGTAATAAAGGGAGTAAAAATGCTAAAATATCAAATAATTGCAAATGAAATAGAAGATAATATTTATAGTAATGACCTTCCTCAGGGAACTAAATTGCCTACAGTAGAAAACCTTGCTTCTGAATACAAAGTAAGCAAAAGCACTATTGTTAAAGCTATAGAATCTTTAGTATCCAAAGGAATTGTATACCAACTTCAAGGAAGTGGAATTTTTGTTAGAAGAAGAAATCGTAGTGGTTATATAGATTTAAATATAACTCAAGGATTTACTACTTCTTTGAAGGAATTTAAGATAACCTCAAAAGTTTTAGAATTTAATCTTATACGTGCTGATGAAGAAATTTCTGAATTAATAGAATGCAATATTAATGATGAGATTTATCTAGTTAAAAGGCTAAGATATATAGATGATGAAATAATGTGTTATGAAGAGGCTTATTATAAAAAAAGTATAGTGCCATACCTTACTAAAGAAATTGCTCAAGGTTCTATTTTTGAATATTTACAAACAGCCTTAAATTTAAATATAGGTTTTTCTGATAGATATTTACACCTAGAAAAATTAGATAATAATCATGCTAACTTATTGGATTTAACACCTAATGATCCAGCAATGATCGTTTTAGAACAAATATATTTATCTTCAGGAGTATGTTTTAATGTTTCAAAATTAGTTTATAACTATAAAAATACTCAATTCTTTCTTCAATCTTAATCATTTTATAATTAAGTAAAAATATTGATTAGTTTATAAGATAAAAAATGAGAGCTCCTTCCATTAAAAAAGGACTCTCATTTTAATTATTATTACTATTTTAATGCCTTTTTAATATCTTCAACAATTAACTCTTCTGTTAAATGATATCTTTCATATAATTCTTCCATTGATACTCTATCTGTAAATTCTTTTGTAGCACCAAAATTTAATACCTTCATATCTTTATCACCATAGAACCTAGAAATTTTTTCTCCGAAACCACCATCAAGAACTCCATCTTCTAAAGTAATTACTAATTTGTGACTCTCTAATAAATCCGTTAACATCTCCTTATCAATGCCTGTAATAAATCTAGGATTTATTAACGTTGCATTTATTCCAGTATCTACCTTTAACTTTTCTTGAACCTTTCTTCCAAGGTCATGGAATGATCCAAGTCCAATAATTGCAACTTCATTTCCTTGTATAGTTTTTTCATAAACATTTAAATCACCAAAATTAGGTTCAACACTTACTCCAGTTGTTATAACATTCCCATTTGGTACACGTATAGCTACTGGGTGATCTTTTTGTTCTATACCCCATTCAATCATTGCAAGATACTCTTCTTTATTTGTTGGTGCAAGATATACTATATTAGGTATATTAGATATTAATGGTATATCGAATATTCCTAAATGTGTAACATCTCCACCAGTTATTCCTGCCCAAGAAACCATAATAAGCGCAGGATTATTATTTATTGCAAGGTCTTGTGATAATTGATCATAAGTTCTTTGAACAAATGAACTTAAAATTGATACTACTGGCTTTCCACCTTGTGAAGCTATTCCTGATGCAAGGGCTATTGCATGTTCTTCTGCTATCCCAACATCTACATATTGTTCCTTAAGGCTTTCTTCTTGTCTGAAATAATTTAATCCAGCTGGCCCTGGAGTTGCCGCTGTTATTGCTACGATTTTTTTATCTTCTTTAGCTTTTTCAACCAAAAATTTCCCTAAAATATCTGTGTAACCTTCTGGAAATTCAATTTTATTTGATTCTTTATTTTCTAAATCAAATGGCATTACCCAATGAAAAGCTTCTTTATTTGCTTCTGCTTCTTCAAATCCTTTACCTTTAATTGTATGGATATGAACTACTACTGGATGATTAGTATCTTTAACTTTATTAAATGCTTCTATAAGATTTTCAACATTATTTCCTTCTTCTACATAAAAATATTCAAATCCTAGAGACTTAAAGAAATTATCTTCTGCAGTTCCATTAGTTTCTCTAAGTTTTGCTAAATTTTTATATAATCCACCATGGTTTTCTGCAATTGACATGTCATTATCATTTACTACTATTATTATATTTTTTCCTGATTCTGCAGCATTGTTTAAACCTTCATAGGCTTCTCCACCACTTAAAGAACCATCACCAATTACAGCTATAATATTTTCATTTTGTCCTTTAACATCTCTAGCTTTAGCTAATCCACATGCTAAACTAATTGAAGTTGAAGTATGACCTACAGTAAAGAAATCATGCTCACTTTCATGTTGTGATGTATATCCTGTAATATCAGCAAACTTTTCTGGATTAATAAAACTTTCTTTTCTTCCAGTTAAAATTTTATGTGGATATGATTGATGTGAAACATCATATACTATTTTATCTATTGGTGAATTAAAAACATAATGCATTGCAATAGTTGCTTCAATCATCCCTAAATTAGGTCCAAAATGACCACCTGTTTTACTTACTTTCTTTATTAATACATCTCTTATTTCTTGAGCTAATATATTTAATTCCTCTCCACTAAGAACTTTTAAATCTTTTGGTTCATTGACTTTACTTAAAATATTGTTACTCATAATCTTTCCTCCACTACCTTTAACTTTTTCTTATATCTCTATGTTAAATGCTGGAGTTAACTTCAAGTCAATACTTTTTTCTAAATTTTATTCAAAAATGAAAAGTTAAATTCTCGATTGCAATACTAAATTCACTTTAAAAGAGTTTAGAATTGCACTAATAGCCAATTCTAATAATATATAATAGATTTCTCTCAAAAGGAGGATTTTGATTTCTATAAAAAATTTTTAATACAACTATAACTTCTTTCATCTTTAGGTTGTTATCAATACTCAATTAATACAAAAAGGATAATTTCCTTTTCATCAGAAATTATCCTCTATACATTTCTATTTTTATAATTATTTTATTGCCCCTTTTGTTACACCATTTATAATCCATTTTTGAGCAAATAAATAGAATACTAATAATGGTAATAAAGCTAAAAGATATGAAGCAAATGCTACATTATAGTTTGTCCCAAATTTTGATTGGAATATATATTGTGCTAATGGTAATGTTGCTGAACTTTGCTCACTTAGTATTACAAGTGGCATCATTACATCATTCCATGCCCAAAGAGCTGTCATTATTCCAACTGTTGCATGCATCGGCTTTAACAAAGGGAATATAATCTTCCAAAATACAGTCCATTGTTTAGCACCATCAACATAAGCCGCCTCTTCTAATTCAAGAGGAATGTTCTTCAAATATCCAACATAAAGCAATGTATTCATTGATATACCAAATACCATATAAAGAATTATCATACCAACTTTATTATCTAAGTTAAAGAAACTTACTTGCTTAACAAGTGGTAACATTAACATTGAAAATGGTACAAACATTGCACTTACAAAATAAAAATATACAAATTTATAAAACTTTTTATGCATATTTCTTGCAATAGCATATGCAACTAATGAATTTGTAACAATAGTTACCACTACAGCTCCCGCTGTTATAAATAAACTATTCATTATTGTATGAAAGAAATTAGTCATCTCAATAGCTTGCTTAAAATTACTAAAACTCCATGACTTCGGAAGTGA
>OLOR01002724.1_pt1 | contig 13389 bp, 10 predicted proteins | sample 1672521 | NCBI WGS metagenome assembly OLOR01 (sample SAMEA3136695, study PRJEB25190) | human gut metagenome | biome: human gut; feature: human-associated habitat; material: faeces | place: Austria | collected 2013
CCTGCGGTTTTTCAAGGGTGCTTCCGCGGCCATGATGTTCGCCTTCAGCACCACCTCCTCTGCCGCCACCATCACATTGGCCAGCATGATTCCGAAATTCAGCTCCGTAAAAGGATTGAGAAGGCTCTTTTCATCCAGAGGCTTCTTAGAAAACACATGAATCCGGTTCTCGTAGACCACAAACCGCCAGGGCTGGCTGTTCGTACTCGAAGGGGCCAGACGGGCTGCTTCCAGCATCTCCTTCACCCAGGCCTTGGGCTGTTCCTTGTAGACACAGAGATCATCCATGGCAATGCGCTTGGGTTCCCTGTCACGGTTTCTGTCCGTTTCCTTCGGAAAACCGAAAGCAAGAACGATCTTCAGAGAAAGTCCTTCTGCCTCCAGCTCCTTATCCCGGCGCTTCGCCATTCCCACAAAGCAGCTCCCGATGCCCCTGGTCTCCAGGTAAAGGGACAGCTGCTCCATGAGAAAGCCTGCGTTCATATCACTTTTTTCCTTCGATTCCGAATAGAGTGCCACATAGTAGGGCGCTTTCACATTGCAGAAGCCGCCGATCTTCTCCTTCTCCGTACAGCGATTCACAATTCGGATCTCTGTGCGTATATCCGGAAACAGCGGCTCTACTTCATTTAAAAAGTCCGGAATCCCTTTTAAAATCGTATCGTCCAGAGGTTCCATCCGATAATTCCGGACGGATCGTCTTGCATAAATCGCTTCATATAAATTCATAATACGCTCCGTTATTGTTTTGTAATATAATTGTAACAGACTTGTAATAATAATAGAAAAGGAGAGATTTATATGTTAAATGATGAAATTTGTAAATTAAGAGAGAAACTTAATGAAAGCATAATAAATGGAGAAGATTATAGCATAATTTATCAGTTGAGTATTGAATTAGATGAATTAATTGCACAATATTATGAAAAATTAACAAAAAATAGTTGACTAAAATATTTTTATTCTATATAATTGAGTAAGAAAACAAAGAAAAAGGGAAGAAAATGAAGAGAAAAGTAAAAATTTTTAGTATTATAATGTTAATAATAATTACGCTATCATCATTTATGGGAACAGTATCATATGGTCAAGAAACAATAAAACCTGGAGATTACAATCCAAATGATAGAACAGAAGAAGTGCCAGAAGAATTTACCAAAACAATTGGAATAATTGCAACAGGTATACAAACAATAGGTATAATACTTTCTGTTATTGTTATTGGAATCTTAGGAATAAAATTTATGACTGGATCTGTTGAAGAAAAAGCAGATTATAAAAAGTCAATTATTCCATATCTCGTGGGAACAATACTTCTTGTAACTATTGGAACAATTATACGAATAATAAACAATTTAACAACACAAGCTATGGGAGATTAAAATTACTGTTGAAAAAAAGCAAAAAATATAGTATAATATAGGAATAGAGGAGTATTTTATGAAAAAATATATAAAGGTAATACTAAATATTTGCATAGTATGCTTTATGTTATTAAATATATGCGTTCCAAGTATATATGCAGCAGATACTACCATGGGAGGAATTGTAAAAGACGCAAATGACTTCCTGCAAGAAGGATTGTCAAAAGATAATCCATTAAATCCTGGTGCTTTAGAAAGTGGGTCAAAACTTTTATACAATATTTTATTTACAATAGGAATTGCAGTTGCCTTAATATGGGGATTAGTATTAGCAATACAATTTATTACGGGTAGTATAGGTGAAAAAGCAGATGTAAAGAAAAATTTAATTGTATATGTAATTGGATGCATTATAATATTTGGCGCGTTTGGAATTTGGAGTATGTTGCTAAATTTCTTAGAACCAATTTCAAAATAAATTAGTTATTAATATTCTTACGAAAGTAAGTTTTTATAAAATAGAAAAATAAGGAGGAATAAACATGAAAAAGACAGTGAAAATCATATCTACAATATTACTTGCAATAATGCTTTTAACAAGTATTTCAACAGTTGCTCTTGCTAAGGTAGACTTAGATAAAACATTAAAAGGCGTAGAAAGTGCTACTGGCGGAGATGGAGAACAAATTGCTAATGTTGGTGGAAATATTGTTAATATAATTCAAATAGTTGGAATTGTCGTTGCTGTAATCGTATTATTAGTTATTGGTATTAAATACATGATTGGTAGTGCATCAGAAAAAGCAGAATACAAGAAAACAATGATACCATATATAGTCGGAGCAGTATTAATCTTTGCTGGGACATCATTAGTAAAAGTTATTTACTCATTAGCAAGCTCTGTAGCACCAACAAAATAATGTTACACGAGTATTACATAAGTATTACAATAAAATTAAAAGTGCATGTAAATGCACTTTTTTTTGTTTTTAGGTTACATTTTGTTACAATATGTGCTATAATTTAATATATAATACTATGTTAAAACGGAGGAAGTCTATGGGAACATATAATGTGCCTAGAAATGTAAAAGGAGAAGGTAGGATTCTATTCATTTTTACAACAAAAAGCTTAATATATAGTGTAGTAGGAGTTGGCGTTGGATTAATATTTTATTTAATATTTAAGCTAATGAGCCTAACCGTTGTTGGAATTGCTATGGTTGTATTATGCGCATTAATTGGGTATTCAATAGGAATGTTAAAAGTACCAAACATAGGTATATTAAAGGCAACTAAAGTTGTGGGTGGCGAAAACGTGGACGATGTAATAAAAAGAGCAATAAAATTTAAACAAAAGAGAAACAAAATTTACATCTATGATGATAAGGAGGAAAATACAAATGACAGATAATACATCATTTTTAACGATTATATTATATGTAATGCTTGCGATAATGTTTGCTTTGGCAGTAGCACTTATTTTTATATATTTAAACATGAAAGTTAAAGAAAAACAAAAGGAGAAAGAAGACAGTGCAGTAGCAGAGTCTAAACCAGTAAAAAAATCTTCATCAAAAACTTTTAATGTTGGTTCAGTTTTCGACTTCATGGAATTCGATAAAATTGAAGATAACATGATTATACAGAAAAAAGGTGCTAGATATGTAATGGTTGTTGAATGCCAAGGTATTAACTACGACTTAATGTCACAAGCAGAAAAAGTTGGAGTTGAAGAAGGATTTATACAATTTTTAAACACCTTATCACATCCAGTTCAAATATATACACAAACAAGAAAAATTAACTTGGAGAGTAGCATCCAAACTTATAAAGCAGAAGTTGATAAAATAGAACAAGAATATAGTAGACAAAAGATGAGATATCAAAATATAATGGCATCACCAAATGCCACAGCAGAACAGAAAAAACAAGCTTTATATGAGTTTACAAAAGACAAAAACTTATATGAATATGGTAAAGACATTATATACAACACAGAAAAGATGAGTTTAAATAGAAATATATTAAACAAAAAATATTATATTGTAATTCCATATTATTCGGAAGAACTTGGACAAAATGATTTTGACAAAGATGAAGTTAGAGAGATGGCTTTCTCGGAATTATACACAAGAGCACAAGCTATAATAAGAACTTTGTCAGTATCAGGCGTTATGGGAAGAGTACTTTCATCAACAGAACTTGCAGATTTACTATATTTTGCATATAACAGAGAGGATGCCGAAGTTTTCGGTGTTGATAAGGCAATTAAAGCTGGATACAACGAGTTATATTCAACAGCACCAGATTACATGGATAAGAAAATAGAAATGTTAGACAAGCAAATAGAAGATGCCGCAGTTAATTTGGCAAGTGATAAAATTGCACAAGTTCAAACAGAAAAAGAGAAAGAATATCAAAGAAAAGTTGAAACAGAAGATGACATAATAAATAACTTAGCACAACTTATAATTCAAGAAAACGAAGCAATGCTTGGAAAAGACGTTGCAGAGAAAGCAAAAGAAAAAGTAAGGAAGGAGAAGAAAGCTAATGTTCAATAAAAAACGTAAAGCTACTAATAACGATTTTCAATTTCAAAGAAATGATTATACGAGTGATGAGCAAATTCCAATATTGCACAAGAAAACAATAAAAGAATTAATTGCACCTTCTGGAATAGACGCAAGTAATATTGACCACTTAGAAATTATATCAAATGTAAAAAGATATGCTAGAAGCTTCTTCGTTTCTGCATTACCAAGAATGTGTACATTTCCAGAATTATTTAGAGATATGTATATGTTTGGAGACATAAATACATCAATATACATTACACCAATTCAGGAATCTAGGTCTCAAAATGAATTGAATAGAACAATAAATGAGTTAGAGACAGAAAGAATTGTTGCAGCAGACAGAGGAAATATCAATAGAGAAAGCAACTTAGCACAAAAAAGATATGAAGCAGAAAGCTTAAGAGATGAGATCGCAGCAGGATTTAACAAACTTTATGAAGCATCTGTTGTGTCTACACTATTTGCGTATAGTTTGGAAGATTTAGACAAGCTTACTAAATTATTAGCAACAGAAATGTCAAAATCTTTGGTTGGAATAAAAAGTGCATGGGCAATGCAAGAAGAGGCTTTCCAAAGCAATTTACCTTTGGCGGAAGATAAAATAAGGAAAACGCATACATTTGACCGTAGATCTATGGGAACAGTATTCCCATTTACTACATCAGAGGTTGGACACTCAACAGGTATTCCACTTGGATTTAATAAACAAACTGGCGTACCAATATTATTTGATAATTTCCATAGCTCACTTACAAACTATAACATGGTTATATTTGCTAAGTCTGGTGCCGGTAAATCTGTAACAATGAAGACTTTAATTTCAAGATCTGCAGTACTTATGGGAATACAAAGTTTAGCTCTAGATGCCGAAGGCGAGTATAGCATAGTTGCAGAAAGTTTAGGTGGAATAAATGTTGTACTAAGCCCTAACTCAAAAACAGTTATAAATGTTTTTGATATAGAAACAGAAATTGTAAAAGACGAAATAACAGGAAGAGAAAGAGCTGTATTAAACGTAGAAAACAAAGTAGAGGACGTTACACAAGCACTACTTACAATGGCAAGAGGTAGTACAAGAAGCCAAGATATTAATGAGGTAACAAAGCAAATTATTGCAGAATCTGTTGCACAAGAGTATGCAGCATATGGAATAACAAGTGACCCAATGAGCTTATATGAAGCAGCTGGAAAAGGCAATGGAGACATATTAGGAAGAGCAAGAAAGAAAATGCCAACAATTGGGTCATGGTATAAACGTTTACAAAGAAATGCAGAAAGTAACACCAACCAAGATTACAGATTTCACTACAGTTATTTGTTAAAAGTTATGAAACAATATATAAGAGAATATGATGGTCAAATGGCATACTTTGACGGACAATCAACATTTGACTTATTAGATGGAACATTATTTATAAACCTAGACATATCACAACTAGAAGAAAGATTTGCAAGACCACTTGCACAACAAATATTACTTTCTTGGATATGGGAAAAATACGTTAAGAAAAACAGTGAAGATAGAAGAAAAGCTGCTAAGAAGAGAGTTCTAGTTGATGAGGCATGGATGTTATTGCCATACCCAGAAGCTGTAGACTTCTTAAACACAATGGCTAGACGTGCGAGAAAAAGAAACGTATCGCTTGCAATAATTTCTCAGAGATTCCAAGACTTCTACGAGAAACCAGAAGTACAAGCAGTTTTAACATCATCAGACACAAAGCTATTACTAGCACAAGATAAATCTGAAATTCAATACCTAAAAGAAGTATTCAAACTTAGCGAAGGTGAAGCAGGATTTCTAGTAACATGCAACAAAGGAGAAGGATTATTGAAAGTTGGTGGAGACACTGCAATATTGCAAATAACACCAACGGCAAAAGAGTTTGAGTTTGTTGAAACAAACTTAAACAAGATGATAGAAAATAATCAAAAAAAATCATAATAGAGGGAGGAAGTAATGCATAAGATAATAAACAAAAAGTCAATACAAAAGATTACAGCAATTATTATAATAATGATAATGTGCAACTTTATTATGAGTACAAAAGCATGGGCAGCGGGAGCCGTTGATTCAGAAGCAGGAACGAGTACAGGAACAACTACATCGACATCTGGACAAAATTCAGGTTCAATACAGCAAGCTGTTAATGCGGGAGTATCAGTTGATGCAATAAAAAAATCAATTAAATCTCAATTAAATATTGAAAATGATAGTGATGTAGATAAAGTATATGCATCATGTTACAATGATACAACCAAAATAACTGTAAAATATACTGTAGTTGCGTCTGGTGCTACAGCTGGAAGTGTAAGGTTTGGTAGTGTTGATGTAACAAATGTTTCTAGTGATGATGTTAAAGGAATGATTGATGGCTCTTATAATTCAAATTTGGGAAGTAAACAAGAGACTGCTGGAGGGGCAACAGGAACAAATGGAGAAACTGCTTCAGCAGGAAGCTATGCCCAGGATGTAGCGGATCAAGAGGGAGCAAATGCAAATGCAATAGGGGGGCTATTAGCTAGGCCAATTGCTGCGCTTGTATTGGGAATATGTGATGGTGTAAATTATATATTACAGAGCAATATAATAGGAGACAAGTCTGATGTCTTTATAGACAGAGGAATTGTGGATCACTCTAAAGTAATACAAACGGTTACTGATAATCCTACAAAAACTGGATTGCCAGAGATTAAAATTGTAGAAAAGTACCTGGATGATGTTAATGGTGGTTATGGAATACCTAATATTAAACTTACTCCTGCAGAGATTTTTGCTGGGAATGTTTCGGCTCTTGATGCGAATTTTTTTAAAACTGAAGCTGACCATAATAATGAGCTAGGCGGAAGCGACAAATCAATAGTTGAAAAATTAAGAAGTACAGTATCGAAGTGGTATGTAGCGTTAAGAAATATTGCAATAGTTGGATTACTTTCTGCATTATTATATATAGGTATTAGAATTGTAATAAGCTCAAGCAATGGAGATAAGGCAAAATATAAGCAATTTTTTGTAGATTGGGTAGTAGCTTTATGCTTAATATTTTTCATGCATTATATAATGGCTTTTACTATGACGATGAGTGAAACTGTAACAGATGTATTGGCTGGTGACAATACTAGCAATGATAGAGTAAAAGAAGTAAATATAATATTAACTAAAACAGATGGAACTACACCTTATGTTGAAGATGATAAAAAAGTGATGCAGTTTTCAAGTAATTTTACTGGAGTAGCAAGAATAAAGGCAACATATCAATCGGGAACCTTAAAATTAGGATATTCAGTTTTGTATATAGGGCTAACGGTTTATACAGTATATTTTGCATTTGTATATTTAAAGAGATTGTTAATGTTAGCATTCTTTACAATGATTGCACCTATGGTTGCTCTGACATATCCATTAGATAAAATAAAAGATGGAAAAGCACAAGCATTTAATTATTGGTTTAAAGAGTATATGTTTTATGCTTTACTGCAACCACTACATATGTTATTATATACAGTATTTGTGTCATCAGCCTTAGATGTTGCTGCAAACAATCTATTATATGCTATAGTAGCATTAGCATTTATAGTACCAGCAGAAAAGATTGTAAAGCAAATGTTTGGAATCAAAGGAAATACAGAGTCTACACTTGGTGGATTTGCTGGTGGAGCACTTGCTTCGCAAGCATTCAGTATGCTTAAGAAAGGACCTCCTCAACCAAAGAAAGGTGGAGAGAGTCCTAAGGGAGAAAAAGGTATAAGACTAACAAATCCAAACAAACCAGATGCTATGGATACATTAGCTGGAAGTGCTGCAGCAAGACAGATTAGTTCTGCACAACAAAATGCAAGAGAAGAAACTAGAAGAAATAATGAGGAGATTGAAAGACAACAATTAGAAGAACAACTAGCAGATGGACAATTAGAAAAAGAGCAATTAACTGCAGAACAAAGAAGAATTTTAGGAATGGAACAGCAGAGACAGCAAGAACAACAAGAACAGCAAGAGCAACAACAGACAGAACATGGAAATCAAGAAGAAAATCCAGAAGTTCAAAATGGAGAAAATACTGCAATGCCTGGAAATCAACAACAGAATCAAAATACTGATAACAATAGTTCAGACGAAGATCATTCAAATGATAACCCATTTGCAGCAATTAGAGCTAAAGCTAATAGTAGAACAGGGGATCTTGGAAAAGCTATAAATATGAGAGTTCAAAATGCAGGTGGATGGTCTGGTATTGCAAAAAGCGCTGGAAAAACTGGAGCTAAACTTGTAGGTAGGGCTGCTATGATGACAACAATGGGAGCTTTAGGCCTTGGAGTTGGTATTGTTGGTGGAGACATGAGCGATACACTTAAAGGCTTAGGTGCAGGTTTGACATCTGGCTATGCAACAGGAGGAAGATTAAACAGTGCTGTTGGAAATACCTTTGCTGGAAATAATGCTTTGGGAAGATTTGGAAATGATGCGTTCCGTGGAATGGGCCCTGAAAGACAAAGAAATGATTATATAAGATTATATATGTCGAACAGAGAAAATAGAAGTAGACTTATTCAAAAGAATCCTAATATCAGCAAAAAGGAACTTGATGCGGAATTAAAGCAAAGAGCAGAATTATCTTATGACTCTGGTGTTACAGATGCTAAAAAATTAGATAAAGCTGTTAAGTTGAAAAAGAGAATGGATGAACAAAATCCTACTGGAAAAGACAATGAGAGAGAGGAAAAACATGGCGCTAACTATGATAAGCTTGTAGCAAGAATGCAATTATCAGAAAAATATAGTGATTCTACTTTTGATGATGATGATAAAATTGCTAAGAAGCAACGTCGATTGGCAAGAGATATTGAAAGAAGCATGAATGAAAGAACAAATGGTCCAATTGATGAAGCAACTGCTAGATCATATAAGGCAAAAGCTAATGCTGAGGCAGCAGAGACTATGAATGATATAGACTATTTGAAAAATGGATAATTTTCATAAAATAAAAAGCAATCAATCTAACAAATTGGTTGCTTTTTAGCTTTGGAATGAATAAATCTTAAAAAATAGTTTTAAGGTAATGACATAATCATATTTTTGATATATAATAAATTTATGAATTAGCTTTGAACTAAGGTGTAAAGTACCTATGTTAAAGCATATAAAAGGAGCAAAGAATCTATGGATGAAAATAAAACACCAAATAAATCAGAAAAAGAGATTATAAAAGAAAATATGTTAACTTTATATAAATCGCATCAGGAAGAGGAAAATAATCCTGTTGATGAAATATCATATTACAAACAACTTGTATTACAAAGCGAGAAAAGCCCGATAATGTATGGCTTACTAGATGTGTATCCAGTAAACATAAAAGAACCAGAAAAGTTTTATGGAAATAGAATTTTGTTATATCAAAATGGAACTCCTATTGCAATGATAGATGAAAATTCGAATATAAAATTTTCTGGAGAATATTTAAAACAAATGAAGGCTCTAAATCCTTCAATATATTCATTGCTAGCTTCTATGAATGGTAAACATTATGAATTGCCACAAATACAAGAGATAAGCGAAAAGCTCCCAAATATAAACTCAAAACAAGAAGTTGAAGATTTTAAATTAAGCAAAGAAGAGCTTGAAAATGCAAAACAAAATGAAACAATTGGGCAAGGAATGAGTGAAGAAGAGAATATCCAAGAGGTAAATAACGAGCAAGAACCTGAAAATGAAGAAGAAAGCATGGAACAAATTGCAAAGCAGTCAGGAATTACTAAAGATGATATTAAATCTTGCTCTGAAATTAATCCGCACGAAAGAATTACAGACCAGAAAAGTTTTGAAGATATAGCAAATGTTACAGGCAAATATTCTAAAATTTTTGTAGTATCTGCGAATAGTCAAACGCGTGGAAATTCACTTTATTCGTTCTGGGGAATGACACAAGATGGAAAGATGGAACCAATTCAAGGTTTGGAAGAAAGGCAAGGAGTAAATACTGGAAAATCGATATATTCTATAAATAGAGACGGCTCACAAGTAAAAGAACAACAAACATCAGCATTGTTTACAATGCCTAATCAAAGAGAAGGATTTTCTGTTACAATTGGACAATACGGAATTATAGAAACAACATATGTAAGACGTAGTCCAAACGAAAATAAATATATAGGAAGTACTGTGAATTCATCAACACAAAAGCCTACTACAAGAGAGGTTCAGGAGTTTATGAATGACAGCAGAACAACCGATGTTGAATTAAAAGAAACAATAGATAAAACAGAACATCAACTTGGAGAAACATCTGAAACTAAGTTAAGAAATGTTGATGATAACCCCAATAATGATGTTGAAATTGATATGGACCAAGAAATAACTTTACATGACGGAACGATCACAACTTTTGCAAAAGAAGCAGAAGCGTTAAATATTGCACCAGATGAATACAAAAAACAATTTGCAGAAAGAGAAGCTGATTGTTATGCTGACAAAGTAGAATTAATTAGAGAAGAACAGGCGGAGAAACAATCTGCAGAGCGTGCTGAAGAACATGAAGAAAGAGCAGAAAGGTCTTTAGAAAACGATGCATGGGAGAGAATTAGAAAACATCAATAAAATAAAAAATTAATGTTTTTAAGCTTAAATATTTTTAAATAAAAAAGACAAGCTATAGAAAATTACAATTAGGTTACAAATGAAAGAAATAGTTGAAATATACATAGCAAATAAAGTATAATAAAAAAGAAAAATATTTTTGTGCAGAAAAAGCACATGGAAAAGCTAAGAAAGGAGTTCAACAAATGAGAGAAAAAGAAAGAGAGGAAAGTAAGGAAAATATGAAAATTACACGAGAAAAAATAACAAAATGCAAAAGCGGAATAACATTAGTAGCGCTTGTTGTAACAATTGTTGTTTTGTTAATACTTGCTGCTGTAAGTATTAACCTAGTTTTAGGAAATAATGGAATAGTAAAAAAGGCACAAGACGCAAAAACAAAGACAGCAGAAGACCAAGAAAATATGTTAAAGGGAATGAATCAATTAGCAGATGAAATAAATAATGCAATAGGAGAAAAGCCACCAGTAGATTTATCAAAGTACAAAATAGGAGATTACGTAAATTACACGTATGATACAGCAAGTAATTATGTATTAACATCAGCAACAAGTGGGTCAAGTAGAAACCCAACAGATGGAATACCACAAACAACAGGATTAATGTGGAGAATATTAAATATAGATGAAGCAAAGGGAACAGTAGACTTGATAAGTGAAAAACCAACGGAAACAAATGTATATTTCCAAGGAGCATTAGGATATCATAATGGACCATACTTAATGAATGCAATATGTGAGGCGCAATATAGTAATAGTACATTAAATGTAAAAGCAAGAAACATAAGTTTATTAGATATGGAAAAACAATTGACAACAGCAGGAATAGCAGCAAGAAATGGATATTCTGGTAGTTCAGTACAATATGGAAAAACAAAGACATGTACAGAAGGAAATAGTTATTACCCATTATTATATGATGGACAAAAGGGAGCCGGAGTAAATGTAACAGAGGCAGAAGCAAGTACAAAAATAACACAACCAAAAACAGACGCAGGAAATGATCCATATGGAGAAAGTGTAGAAGAAACAAGTCCATTAACAGAAAAAACATATAAGAAGGCAGATAATAAAGTATTAACAGTAACACAAACATATTATAGTATACCAATAAATGAAAAAAATTATGGAGAAGCATATAAGGTATTAAATAATTCGACAGCATATTGGGTTTCGGGTCTCTTTGTCCTTACTCACTCGGGTGATGCTGGCTTCGGTCTGCGCTATGCGAACACGGACATGAACGGTATTGGCTTGTTCTACTCGAACCTCAACAGTACCAACAATAGCTGCTGGCTTCGCCCCGTAGTTTCTCTATCATCTAGTATCTTGAGCGATGCAAAAGAGGCAAGTGGAGTATGGAATTTGAAATAGAAGGAACCAGAATGAAAAAACAACGAGCTAGGGAGGTGGATGGGAGAAAAACACCATAGCCACTAACAGTTAAATACGAAGTTTACATAAAACTAAAAATATAATGAATAATATCCAAAATTAGGCAATAAAATGCTTCAATTTTGGGTGTTTTATTTTTGTGGAAAGTAAAAATCAGTAATAAATTTGAGAAAAATAAATATCTATTAATAATGGGGTAAAAAGTTATAATTTATTAAATTGTGTGACTCTGAGGGAGAAGATAATGAAGAAAATATTATATAGTATACTTATTTTTCTGTTAATTTTACTTAATTTTTCCACTGTTTGTGCAGATGATGTGGATAACGAAGCTGATTTTGAAAATACTGTGGAAGTTACAGCTGCAAATGTGTCTGAACTTCAAAAAACAAATTCTAGAAGATATATTGTTTATGATAGAATCTCAAAAAGTATGATAATAGGAAAAAATGAAGATGTTAAATCTGCTATGGCCTCAACAACGAAAATAATGACTACAATAGTCATATTAGAAAAAACAGATTTGGACGAGACAGTAACTGTGAGTGCAAAAGCAGGTGGAACAGGAGGCTCGAGGTTAGGTCTAAAAAGAGGAGACAAGGCTAGTGTAAGAGATTTGCTATACGGGCTTATGCTAAGGTCTGGCAACGATGCAGCTGTTGCGTTAGCAGAACATGTTGGTGGGAGTGTAAAAGGATTTGCAGAATTAATGAATGAAAAAGCATCCGAACTTGGACTTACAAATACACATTTTGTAACGCCTCATGGACTAGATGACGCAAACCATTATACCACTGCGTTAGAGCTTGCGAAACTTACAGATTATGCAATGGATAATGAAACTTTTGCAAAAATAGTCGGCACAAAATCAACAACGATATACATAAATAATCAACCAAGGCAAATAAACAACACTAACGAGCTGTTAGGCGTATTAAATGGTGTGGTGGGAGTAAAAACAGGATTTACAAACAATGCGGGACGATGCTTAGTAACAGAAACCAAAAGAAATAACATGGATATAATTACAATAGTTTTGGGAGCAGATACAAAAAAAGACAGAACAAAAGATAGTGTAAATCTAATAGAATATACTTTTTCAAAATATAAAATGTACAATGTAGAAGAACAAATAATAGAAGAATTTAATAAATGGAAAAATATAAACGAAAAACGAATTTTAATAATAAAGGGAAAACAAAGCAATCCTAAATTAGCGCTAGGAACAATAGAGAAGGCAACAATACCAATCTGCGATAACGATAAAATTGAATACTCAATTAATGCATTAACAGAAATAGAAGCTCCGCTAGAACAATGGAATGTGATAGGAACGCTAACGGTAAAACTAAATGATGAAATATTAGAAAACATAGATATAGTAAATGTAAATGAAGTGCAAAAACGAGATTGGAAAGATTACTTTAAAATAGTGCTAAATAGATTTGAAAACATGGGAGA
>OLOR01002727.1_pt1 | contig 13369 bp, 10 predicted proteins | sample 1672521 | NCBI WGS metagenome assembly OLOR01 (sample SAMEA3136695, study PRJEB25190) | human gut metagenome | biome: human gut; feature: human-associated habitat; material: faeces | place: Austria | collected 2013
AATATAATGTGGTAAATACATACCTGCCACTGCCGCAATTTTCACTCGGAAGACGCAAGCATGCACAATAAAATGATGTATATATATAACCATCGGTGACACACCTTTTGCTCGGGAGACGCAAGATTTTGCGTCTCTACAGGGCGGACGCCATCATTGTTTTAATATAAAGGCTGCACCATACAATATGAAAAAGATTTCCTGTTGCCAACGTTGCCATCATAAAATACATATAAACAACGCATTATTACGCATTGGTAATCAAAAGTAGAGACGCAAAATCTTGCGTCTCACAAGCAAGCATGCGCAATAAAATGTGGTAAATACATACCTGCCACTGCCGCAATTCTTCCTCGGGAGACGCAAGCATACGCAATAAAGCGATGTGAATACATATCTGCCATTGCAGCATTTACTCCTCGGGAGACGCAAGATTTTGCGTCTCTACAGGGCGGACGCCTTTGTAATTTTAACTTAAAAACAGCATCGAAATTACTTTACACCGGACACAGGAAACAGATATCACTTACCCGGAAAAACTCTCACACGGCATGACTTGATGTCTCCGGAATTGTGCGAACAGCACTTCAACCACACAAAACAACATCATTCGCATTACAGGAGAGGCTGTTCCGCCCCATCATAAAGCCCGTATCACGGCACAGGAAAGCCCGTTTGGCGACACGGAAAGCACCGTTTGGCATGACAGGAGAAAGGTTTTGACAATGACAGAACGCGCATTATGACGATAAGACATTGATAATGAAAGGGATATAAAAAGGCACTGAAAAACTGTATTTTCGGCTTCGTCTTCCCGCGCCATGGATTTTATCACCGTAAAAACACGATATGATTTAACATTCGGTGTTTTATAGTTGCGTATAAGCAACTATGGCATCATGGTCGCGGAGACTTCCCGTCGAGCAGCTCCTTGAGCAGGAACGTGGCGTTCTGGTTGCGTGCCACGCCTGGCGTTATCCTGTAGCTGTAGGTCACGTCGGTGCCCAGCTCTATCTCGAAGCAATAGTTGTGGAATCGTCCGGCGTGTCCGTCAGCCATGCGCGAGAGCTCGAGGTCGTGCGTGGCTATTACTCCTGTGACGTTGCGGAGCGATATATACTCGAGGAAAAGGCGCGAGCCGTTGAGCTTGTCAGCCGAGTTGGTGCCCTTGAGTATCTCGTCGAGTATTATGAGAGTGTTCTTATGCTCCTCACAGAAGCCTATGAGCTGTCGCAGGCGCAGCAGTTCCGCGTTGAAATAACTTATGCCCCGGGTGAGGTCGTCGGTGGTGCGCATGCTCGTGAACAGCGCGAACACCGACACACGCAGGCTTCCGGCGAACACCGGCATGCCGTTCATCGCAAGTATGTAGTTGATGCCGAGCGAGCGCAGGAAGGTGCTCTTGCCTGCCATGTTGGCTCCTGTCACGATGTAGTAGTTGCCGTTCAGAATGCTGAAATCGTTTCTCACAGCCTTGTGTCCGAGGAAAGGATGCCACAGCGCGCGTGCCTCATACACCACCCCGTCGCCTTCATCGATGACCGCGCCGCCCGCCTGCGGTTCGTTATACCTGAACGTCGCCATCGAGACAAGGGCGTCCATACGGCTCATGGCAGCCGTCCACTGCCCCACACGGTCAAGATAACGCTCCTGCCATTTGAGGAAACGGCGTAGAAGAAACCAGTCGCTCAGCATGAACATATCAAACAGTATGAGTCCGAGAACGTTGCCCCTGCGGTCGAGAGCCTTCAATATCTGCTCCGTCTCGTGGAAAGAATCGGGCGCACCGTCGAGACTTCCGAGTATCCGCCGCAGCTCTGCCGAACGCAAGGGGGAGGCATCACCGCCATCCGCAACCGCACCGCCGTCGCGCAGACTGTATGTCTGGCGTATTATGCTCACGTAATGTCTCATGCGCTCATGCATACTGCCCACCTCGCGGCTTATCTTCCTGAGCGGACCGGAGCAGAGCATCAGCACCGTGAAAAACTGCAACACGCCCCACAGCACTGGGATGTTGGAAGGCAGACTGCCGAACGCTGACATCAGAATGCTCGCATAAAAACCTGTCAGAGAAAGGGCAGACAGGATGACGACAGGCATGGAGAGAGCGGTGCGCGGAACGTTCATCGCGCGCACAGACTGCAACGACGCCACTATGGCACCGGTGTCTATATGCCATGCCGCACCCGATGCGAGGAAGCGCACACGCCAGTCGGGCATGGCAGCCAGCTCGTCTATAGCCTCGCGACGTTCGTCGATGAGCTGCCGGCTTATCGGCTTTCCGTCGAACGGATCGCCCGCAAGACTGCGCGCCAGACAGTCGCTGCCGCCGGTGGTGAGTGTGCGGCACACACGGTTGTAGAGCGAGTCGCGCCCAAACACGTCCATGTCGAATGTGAAAGGATGGGACGGATCGGCATACCGCGCACCGTCATCGAAGCACTTGTAGTCGCCTGCCAGATAGCGCAGCTCGCGTTCATGCACACCGTGCAGAGCCTCAAGCCATTTTATGCGCCGCGAGTTTATTACGTCCATACGGCGTATCACCACATATAGCATCAGCATCGCAGCCGCGGCAGCCAGCGTCCACATGCCGCTGTCTACGGCGGTGTATGCCGCCAGAAAAGCGATAAAGGCAATAAACGATATGATTTCTCCCAAGATGAAACCGCGGTTGCGGTGTTTCAGCATTGCCGTCCGCACCGCCAGACTGTCGCGGTGACGGGTGTAAAAATCCTTACGGTTGTCCATTTGTAATCAGAAAAACAATGTGTGTCAATGTCTGTAACACGTATCTGCATGCATGCCGCTACATTCACTGCATAAGGGAAACGCTCCCCCGGAATGCCCGCGCAGACATGTTGCGACAAAATTACGGATAAAAAGAAACATACCGTCAGGCTTTTTGTTTTAATAGTAATAAAACCGATTTTTTAACATGGCGCGCCATCACATACGGACCTCCGGACAGTGCACCGGTAAGTATGACGGTGTATCATACGCAAAACAACGATGGCGTCAGCCCTGTAGAGACGCAAAATCTTGCGTCTCCCGAGGAAAAATTGCGGCAAAGACAAGCATATATTCTCATCATTTTATTGCGCAGACTTGCGTCTCACGATTAAAAATATCGGCACTGCAAGGTATATATTCACCTCGTTTTATTGCGCAGACTTGCTCGTGAGACGCAAGATTTTGCGTCTCTACTTTGGATTGCCAATGCATAATAGCGGGTTGTTTGTATGATGGGACGCTGCCTGTTTTATAAAAATTGCAGCATGCGAGGATGCGTCACGCGCTGCTCCTCATACAACAATGCGTAAAAAAAACCGGTGTTCCGGATGCCGGCATGCTATGAGCGGTCCGGTGTGTCAGGAACTGTTCCTGTATGAAATTGTGTCGGAGGTATGCGGCATCAGACCCAACGGGCAAAAAAAAAGGACTCCGCTGAGTCCCTAAACCTTTGTTAACCTTAAATCTAATACCATGAAAAACGCTGCAAATATACGCATATAATGTCACACATGCAAATATTTCGTCTTATTTCTTTTATATTTTATATTTTTTAAACGGTATCCGTCGTCTTATTAACAATTGATTATCGTATAAGCTCTTTTGCCGCCTTGTCTGACGGTATGGCGGACGTTGCGGCACTGAGAGCGTCGCCATACCAGAACACAGTGGCTGAGATGTCCACCGTTACAGGGTCCCACGAAAGCATATCAAAGCATATCCGCAGGTCACGAGTGAACGGAATGCCGTCGAGATTGCGCGTCCGGAAAACCTTACAGATGTTGATTCTACATTATAAACAAACCTTTATGAAAGTTATCCCGTACGGTTTCAGTACGCAGAAAAATACTTTCTGTAATACATAACAAAAACAAAGAAGGGACTCCGCCGAGTCCCCTGTCTTTGTTAAACTTAAATCTAATACCATGAAAAACACTGCAAATATAACGCCCGATGCCTTTTCAGTAAAACAAAAGCATCATAATTATTGCAATATAATTATTTTATTGACATATATCAAACATATCGTAAGATAATGTATAGATATTGAATCAATCCGTTACATCAAGGAAGCAACACGACACCACACTGCTTCTTGCCGTCCATCATTATCTTCAGCGGGGCGTCAAAACGCACGTGCCGCACGTAGCGCGTTTCTTCCACAGCCGGCATGGCGTCAAGAATGTCCTTGCGGAAAAGACCGTTTCCGGCATTGCCATCGACAGTGAAGTAACCCACTCCGAAGCTTGTGAGATTCTGGAAGAAGTGCGTTCCCTGACTCGGTTCCACCCTATAGTTCTTCAACGCCACCTCCACGATGAGCCGCGAGGCGCAGATGTGCGGCCACTTCACGGGTATGCCGAGCCAGTAATCGCTCGATCCCCACCGTCCGGGACCCACAAGCACGTAGTTGCGACCGTCCGCAAGAAACTTCCGGTTGATGCGTTCCACATCGTCGGCGACAGCAGGATTGTTCATGGCTGTGAAATTATCGTCTGTCTTGACATACACAACGTCCACCACGTCCTCGCTTATGCCGTGTCCCAAAGAGTTGGAAGAGCGCAGCAGGCATCTGTCGTCAGGTATGCCGGAAAGGTCTTCGTCGAGCACCTGCTTGGCGTCGACGATGGGCCGTATCTGCAAAAGATAGAACTCGCCCGTGCGGTCGTCGTTGATGTTGCACGCGAACTCGATCTCCACCGGACGCTTCATGCTCTCCGCACCATACTTCATCGACATCTGCAGAAGCTCCGGCAAAGGGAACACTCCCTGCTGGAGAACGCCGCAGAACGATATTATCTTACGTCCGCCGTCGTATATACCGTCGCGTATCACCTGGTCGTAAGGGTCGTAGGTCGACGCAATGAAGCTGAGCGACTTGTCTTTGTCAGCCTCCTTCACCTTCAGTTTCAGAATATTGAAACCGTCGTCCACCTTGAAGTCGTTGCCCACATGCGCGGTGTCGAGAGCGTAGAACTGGGTCTGGGTCTCGCGCAACGCCGTCTCCATCTCGCTCGTCTGCAACACCTGATTGGGATGATAGGGCGACACGCGCAGCGTCTGTCCGCCGTCCACGATGTATTTTCCGAGTCCCAGCGCGAGCGAGGCAATTCCGTCCTCAGCCTTCTCGTCGCCTATGGGATAGTAGTTGAGCGAGCGCAGCACACCGCTGAAGTTGGGATAATAACGGTTGTCGTACTGTTTGCCAACCACCTCCTGGAGTATCACAGCCATCTTTTCCTGGTCGATGACATTGCTCGTGGCGGTCATGTAAGCCTTCGAGTCACGGTAATACACGGACGCATAGACACCCTTGATGGCGCATGCCAGCATCTCGAGCATGGCATACTTGTCCTCCACATACGGTATCATGTACGTGGAATAAATGCCTGCGAAGGGCTGGTAGTGTGCGTCCTCGAGGAGCGAGCTCGACCTTATTGCGATGGGACTCTTCACCGCATCGAAGAATATAAAGAAGTCGTCGATGAGCGATTCAGGCAGTTTCGCACGTAGGAAATAGCGCAGAATATCCTCGTCGGAAGCATCACTCAACGCTATCTGATAGAGGTTGTTCTGCTCCATAAACTGGTCGAAGATGTCGGTGCAGAGCACCACCGTCTTCGGGATACGTACCTCCACGCCCGCGAACCGGTTGAATTCGGGGTGTGTCTTCACCACGTTGTCGAGAAACGCCAGACCGCGTCCCTTGCCTCCGAGCGAGCCCTCTCCTATGCGCGCGAAGTGAGAATAGGAGTCGAACTTCATACGGTCGAACACGGCGACAACGCCAAGATTCTTCATACGGCGGTATTGCACGATGGCGTCGAAGATTATCCTGCGGTGGGCATCAACGTTTTTCAGCTTGTGCCACGTCACTTTCTTAAGGAACGCCGACACCGGGAATATGGCTCGTGCCGACAGCCACCGGCTCATGTGATTGCGCGAGATGTGGTAGAGCATGGAGTCGTATGGAATCTTGAAGATATTGTCTTGCAGTTCCTTCAGGCTGCGCACGCGCATTATCTCGGCATGAGTGGCAGGGTCGCGGAATATAAAGTCGCCGAAACCCATGTGTTCCTCGAGTATGTGACGAAGGTCTATGCTTGCCGTCTTTGACGTCTTGTCAACGAACTTGAAGCCCTCCGCCAACGCTTTTTCGCGGTTGGCGCTCTCCGCACTGTCAATGATGAGCGGCACATACTCGTCTTCCGAGCGTATGTGGCGCAGCAGCTTAAGACCCGCGTCAGGGTCTTTCTCCCCGTCGACGGGGAACCGCACGTCGCTTATCACACCGAGGACATTGGACGAATAGCGGTCGTACAGCTCCATAGCCTCCTCATATGTCCTCGCGAGCACCACCTTCGGACGTCCCCGCATGCGCAGAGTGGCGGCATGGCGGTTGAGAGCCTCGGTGGAGAAACGCTTGCTCTGCATGAGCACATAGTTGTATAGATAAGGCAGGATGGAACTGTAATAGCGTATGCCGTCCTCCACAAGGAGTATCATCTGCACCCCTCCCTCGCGTATGTCGTGGTCGAGATTCATCTTGTCCTCGATGAGTTTGATTATCGACAGGATGAGGTTTGTGTTTCCGAGCCAGCAGAACACGTAGTCGAAGATGGAAAGGTCCTCGTCCTGCATGCGCCTCGTGATGCCGTGGGAGAACGGTGTGAGCACCACGCAATGGATGTCGGGGAACACAGCCTTTATGTCGCGTGCCACCGAGAAGGCGTCGTTGTCGGCGTTGCCCGGCATACATATCACGAGGTCGATGTTCATGGTATGGAGCACCTTATAAGCCTCCTCGGTGGTGCTCACCTGCGTGAACGTGGGCGGATAGCGCAGTCCCAGTTCCATATACTCGTTGTAAATCTTCTCCTCTATACGCCCGTCGTCCTCGAGCATGAAGGCATCGTAAGGGTTCGCCACTATCAGAACGTTGTATATGCGGCGCAGCATGAGGTTCATGAACGTCACATCCTTCAGATAGAAACGGCTGAACTCCTGAGGTATGGTGTTCTCTTCCATAGTATGGTGGTTTATGTTGTTATCTTATGAAATCGGTTCGCATGTATTATCTGACGACCACCTTCCTGCCGTTGTGTATGTATATGCCGCGTGTTGGACGGTCTACGCGGATGCCCTGCAGATTGTAGTAATGCCCGTCTTTCACAACCGGTGTGAAGCTTACTCCGCCTATTCCGCTCGTGGTGTCATCACCGAAGAGGTTCTTCCAGTTGAACACCCGATAGAAGAACGGACGGTAATAGTCGGCGCTTCCGGGGTCGTTGAAGTTTTTCCAGAAATTGTCCGGGTCGCTGTTGGTGGAGAACACGAGCTCTCCCTCGCGCGAGAGCGCAGGATGGAGGTTCACCATGTAGAGCCAGTGATAGGCTGTGTCTCCAAGCTTGTCGAGCTTACCGGGGAGGACAAAGAGCAGCCGCTTCTCGCCGAACGGACCGTAAGGAGTCTTGCTGCGGTAGATGTACACCTCACGGGCGAAGTAAGGTCCCTGCGCCGTCATGTAGTACCAGTCGCCGTCCTTGAACACCCACGGCATGTTGCACTGATGGTTGTTCTCCATGATCTGCGAGCGTTTCATCTCCTCGTCGGTAGGATATGCGTCCTGCCATACGAAGTCTCCGCCCTCCTCGGGGCGCACATAGTACTGCCACTTGCTGTAAAGGTCGTGCGTTTCGGTGCGTGCCACGAGCACGTCGTAGCCGTTGGTGGCATAGAGATAGTTGTGTCCGTCGTCGCCCTCACAGAGCGTTGAGCCGTATGATACGGTGTTGTCGTTTATCTGATGCTTCACCAGCTCGCGGTAAAGATAATTGCCTTTCTTGGGCAGATAGTCGGGGATGTCGTCAAGATAGTAGCCTTCGGGAATGGTGCCGTCGAGGCGGTATGTGGCGAGACTTGTGCCGAGGGCGCGCAGTTCCTGCGAAGCCGTTCCCATCCACATCATCTGCAGCTTGCCGTCATATATTGTTCCGTCACCCGACCAATACACGCGGTCCTGGTCGATGTCGCCCGCAAGAATCTCGTCGAGCGTCTTCTCACCGTCCGGATGGCGCAGGTGTGTGCGGCAGTGGAAGTAGCGTGCAGCCGTCGGGTCGGTCCAGTTGACGTAGTCGGCAAGCCATATGAGGTCGTCCTCCGTCTCTCCCAGCACTCCGTCTGTGGCTTTCTGGAGCATCACGCTGTTGCGCGGGAAGTTGCAGTCACCGCGCGAACGGTCGTCAGCGTTCACCCTTCCGTAGAAGCTGTCGTTGAATGTCCAGAACACACTTCCGTCCGGCAGACCCACTGTGAGCACACCGTCGCCGCCGTTCCATCCGCGCGTACGGGTGAACAGACGGTTGTATTTAAGGTCCTTGTATGCCACCGCCGCACCGTCGCGTGTGGCGTCCGGCATGCGCTCGAGGTCCCATTCGGGCTTTATGTCAGGTCCGTCTGTAGGATTGTCGGTAGATCCGTCCGGTCGTGTCACGGTGATGTGGGTGTCTGTGAATGTGACGTTGCTTATGTTGTCACCCGCGAATGTGGCTATGCGTGTCTGATTGCCGCGCTCCTCTCCGCCTATGTCGTCAGCCTTGTCGAAGGTTGCATGTCCGGCGATATAGTCGAGATGGAACGTTCCGGTCTTGTCATCGGTGCGTATGGAGAACTCCGCATAGATGCTGTCCACCTCTGCCTCAGGAGTCGATGCGTTGAAAAGACTCTTGAAATCGCGGTCGGTCATGAATCCTATCCATTTGTATCCGGACTTAGGATAATCCTTGTTGAGCAGTGCGGTGTACTTGTCGTTCGGCACGAGACGGCGTGTTATGACACTCTTGTATTCGTCGTCGCCAACGTCGGTACCCGGTTTGGGCACCTGTGTCATCACAATGTCGCCCTCTGCCTTCCATCCGTCAGGAACACAGATGCCGAACAGTCCGTAAACATGCAGCACCGACCCGTTGTCGCTTGTGCCGCTTCGCTTCACCACCACCTTACCGTTGAACACACTGTTGGTGACAGCCTCGTGCGGCTGTTCAATAAGTGTGAACTTATAGCACGACACCATTATGAGTGCCGCGATGAATGTAAGGAGGATAGATTTTACCTTCATAGTTTTCAGTTATTTGTTATGTTATTAATTGTTGTCTCATCATACGCCATGCGGCAACATGCTTGCTTAAGAATACATCGCACGGGAAAGGGTGGTCGCAGATAACGAGTCGCCGCTTATCTTTGACAAAGATAATGCAAGGCGAGTGCAACGGCAAGACGGGAAAACTCAGTTTTTCCAGGCTTGACACTGCCGAGCCGCAGCTTAGCTTTGACAAAGATAAGAAAAGGGCGGCACAACGGCAAATGAATGCCGAAGTTTTTTCAGAACACGGCATGAACCGAATCAGTTATAAATATGCCACGAAAACGGAAAGCACGGACACTAAACAGCGTGGCTTGCGAGATAGAAAATAAAACCGGACATGCGGCAGTCATGACGTGAAATAAGGAAAAGCAAAACGTGAGAGGCAACGGTCCGCCTTACTGCTCCGGCATTCAGCGGCACCGCCATGCAACACTTTTTAACGTCGTTTTAACACGCAGACGCAATAAAGCGGCACGTCAGAGCGAAATACGCGAGTATTGCGAGAATACGGATATATCTTTGTATATCAACACATTACACAAAACCACACATTAACACAAGCCCTCCTGCCTCCCCGACGCGCCCGTCATTCCATCCGGAAAAGGTTCTTCCAGACGGTGAAAAAGGCTCTTCCGTACAATGAAAAAGCCTTTCTCATCACCCGAAACGCACCGTTCCGCCACATCATAAACACCATTCCGCAGACCGATAAAGCCCGTTCCGCATGACGGAACACCCGTCTCCACCTTTTCCTCCCGCTTTTCCAACCATACAAAACAGCGGATAAGCATGTCTTATAACCTGTAATCCGTTATGCAGCGGACAAAAAGCCGTACTGCATTTAACATATGAAAGACACCGTTCGGAGGCGGAACTGTTAATAAAAGCAAACAAAGCCATGCTGACACAACACGTCAGGACACTGCCGACAAACAGCCGTCAATACTCCCTGAAGCAAAAAAGGGAACCGTCTCAAAGCTGAAAATGAAACACATTACCTCGCAACACACAAGAAAGAAAAATCCCGCGCGCCACTCTTACAACAACGATAAACAAAGACATTACGCGCAATAAGGTCAGCAAACATGCCTGAGACAAGTTGCATTTCACGACAAACGGACTCATAAACAAATAAAAAAGCCAATCAAACAGGCTGACAGCCGCATGACAATACGAATTAATCGCAATTTCAATACGTAAACAGTACAATATTCAACATAATATTTATAATTTTCCATGATTCTAAGTTGATGCTCACACATGTCATATAATGAAAAATCATTTACTTTATACCGTAATACAACTTTAACGAATACTGAATCCCGTTCAGCATAAAAACGGCTTCAACAATCGTTATAATAAATTACTGAGGAGGCATATTAAATGAGTATAGAGAAATTTATAAACCGATTGAAATATGGTTTTTTCACCATTGAAAGTATCGAGACCAGAGCAGAAAGGAGGATTGGATTTACAACACACGGATTAATCTGCGGCACTATATGCAATTTACTAAGCATCATCGGCCTAAAATATATGATATCATTAGGAGTGGTACCGCTTTGTACTATAGTGCTTGCAGCGTTCTTTCTCGATCTTTATATTATGTACATAATTGATAAAAAATATCTGGATGAAGAGCTTTTTGAGATGTATATGCCGGTTTTCAAAAGGGAATCATTTGTCAGAAAGACATTATGGGCAGTATCAGCTTATGCCTTGCTGGCTGTTGTCTTTGTATATGTTACTGTGAGTATTGGATTGTTCTTTATGTCGTAATAAATTTTCATCACAGCTTTTCTGTTTAACATCAAAACCCTTACAACGGTAGAATAACAATTTTATGAGGACATATTAAATGAGTATCGAGAAGTTTCTAAATAGGTTGAGATATGGTTTTTATACCATTGAAAGTATCGAGACCAGAGCAGAAAGGAGGATTGGATTTACGACACACGGATTAATCTATGGCACTATATGCAATTTGCTAAGCATCATCGGACTTAAATATATGATATCATTAGGAGCTGTACCGCTTTGTACTATAGTGGTTGCAGCGTTCTTTCTATTCCTTTATATTACGTACATAATTGAGAAAAAGTATTTAGATGGCGAGCTTTTTGAGAAGTATATTACGGTTTTCAAAAGGGAATCATTCATAAGAAAGACATTATGGGCAATATTCGCCTATGCCTTGATGGTTGTTTTCTTTGCATATTTCTTTGTGAGTATTGCGCTGTTCTTCATGTCGTAACAAACATTTTCAGATATCTGTAACTATACTGACGCAAAACGAGTGTGATTATACATACACCTATTATTATAATACACGCGGAACAATAAATGCCGTTATATAAACGTGGCATCACCATTGAACCGCGCATAGTCTATCCGATGTAAAGCGTGGAGGGCTGTAAGCCTATTGAAACGGGACAATTGCCAGAGCCGTATCCGGCAATAATATGTATGTAAAAGCGTGACTGAACCAGACCGGTTAAGGTGATTCAGAATCACTGTCTGTTGACTTTTAAACCCAAATCGCTCATTAGAACACTGATTATACATTAAGGTTTATTGTCAGCTCTTCATCCTTCTTCCGCACTGCTGCCGTCATCTTGTATTCAGCTTTTTCTTGATGTAGCCCGCTACATCTTCGATAAAACTGAATACAATCTGGCTGACAGCAGCACGAAATAAGAATGGAAGTCTAATGACCGATTCGGGTTAAAAGATTCGGGAACAATGTTTATTTTAGCAGAAAATCAAGAAAGCGTTCGTCCGAGTACGGGAACAACTGTCGGATGTGTCTCCCTATGCGCCTACGAGACTCCTCGGGAGTACGGTCAGGGAAACAGTTGTCCTTTCCGAAGAGGCTTTCCGGAGTGGTGAGCAACGACCAGCCCCATCCGTAGTTGCGTCCGTGACGGTCCTTAGGATATACAAAATCCTCAGTAACAATGTAGCAGCCCATTTCAAGACGAGATATAAATGTGTCGAACTTACCGCGCATCTTTGACTCCGTAAAGCCGCAAACCCTGCGCAGGTCACGGGTTATCATGCTGCCGTTCTCACGCAATGTCTGGAGAATCATGTCCTCCACGCTTCCCTCCTCCGGACGGGGAAACACGTGCCTGCGCCAGTTGCAGAAGTCGGACCACCAGTCACGGCTTATGAAAGCCGCCTTCCTGTCGAAGAACTTGCCGTATGCGCATCCGCTCTCACGGATGATGTCGCCCTTCCATTCCCACAAGGGCCATTCCCATCCACCCTCGGGCAGACTGACATAACGGCACTCTTCGTCGACAGCCTCTTCCGCCGACCATCCCTCGATTCCCATGCGCAACAACGGCAGGAAGCCTATTTTGTTGATGTAGTCAATCAAACCGCTGCAATTATGTATACCGTTTACTATCATAAAAAGCTGTTTTATCTGTCAGTGAAAGATTTTCTCAGAATCATGTCCATGCCTTTCCCCTTCGCAAGTTCATCTACAAGCTTGTCAAGATATCTTATCTCACGCATCAGAGGCTCCGCAATGTTCTCTACCCTGACACCACAGACGGTGCCTTTGATAAGCATGCGGTCGGGATTCATATGTGGCGCGTCACGGAAGAACTCACCGTATGTAATGCCCGTGGAAAGAAGCCCCGCAACCTCTTCCGGTGTATAACCGGTGAGCCATCGGATGATCTCAAGCACCTCGTTTTCACTACGCCCTTTCCTCTCCACCTTGGCAACAAGCAACGGATAGACCTTTGACAACGGCATCTGATATACTTTCTCCGGGTTCATAATTCACTTACATTATGGCAAATACTGCCTGTTATTATTTGTAGCAGATATAATGCAAGGCGAGTGCAACGGCAAGACGAGGGAACGAAGTTTCATCAGGCTTGACACTGCCGAGCCGAAGCTTATCTTTTACAAAGATATTGTTTTTGTCTTAATCAGGCAATTACATGCACATTTTTTGTAATACTACGCATAAAATACGATACGGGCTAACATAAAACATTCACTTGATACAGCACCTTCCACGCACGGAGAGGCATACAGAAGTGGTTTTTCATAACATCTGAACAGACGTGGCATGACGTGCGGAAAGAAATAGTCGCAAACGGACAGAAGCACGACATGCGGGCGACAAAAATGAAATCACTACTGTCCAATAAAAAAGGGCAATTCGATCTTTGAAATAGTTGAATTATA
>OLOR01002728.1_pt1 | contig 13367 bp, 19 predicted proteins | sample 1672521 | NCBI WGS metagenome assembly OLOR01 (sample SAMEA3136695, study PRJEB25190) | human gut metagenome | biome: human gut; feature: human-associated habitat; material: faeces | place: Austria | collected 2013
ATAAAAATAATAAGTAAACTTATAAAAATAGCAAATATTCTCAATATATATTTTCTTTTTACTTTTTTTAATATATTGATTTTTCTTTTATTTTCAATTTTCTGTAATGGAATATCGGCTCTCATATCTTCTAACACTTTTTGGCAATCTTCACAAGTTATTATATGCTTTTCAATAAATTCATTTGTAGTTTCATTGGTTAAATTTTCAATATAATTAGGCAATATATCTTTTACAATTTTACACTTATCATTCTTCTTCATTTTTCAAGTCCTCCATCATTATTTTTTTTAATTGTTCTTTCCCACGATAAAAAGTTACTCTAGCCCATGTTTCCGATTTATCTAAAATATCTCCTATTTCTTTAAATGAAAGTTCACCAGAGATTCTAAAATAAATCACTTTTTTTTCATTTTCTTTAAGTTTCGATAAATATTTATATATAGACATTTCCTTTTCTATAAAATTTTCTTCTAAACTATTTTCATCTTTTATAATTAAATTTTCTATACTAATAACATTATTTCTATATTTTTTTCTTAAATGATTATACCACAAATTTTTGGCAATCTTACACAACCAACTATTTATAGAACATTCATTGCGAAATCTATCTATATCTTTTATCGCAATAAGAAATGTTTCTTGTGTTAAATCTTCTGCTAAAATTTCATCTTTGGTTATACATAATAGGTATTTATAAATACTATTACTATATTCATTACATATTTCTTCTATATTTAGCACTTTATTTGCTCCTTCTTTATATAATGTACATTTTAATATTATATTTGTTATATTCAAAAGTCAAACATTTTTACATTTCTTCTACTTTTTTCCACAAAAATATACTTATAAAACAAATTTTATTATAATATTTATAGGATATGTTATCATATCTTATATAAGGGATTTTTTTCTAAGTCAAACAACATTAAGAAAGGAGTTTCGTATTTTTTATACGATAACTAGAAAAATGAAAAATCTTATCAAACGTCTTGGAATCATAGTATTATCCAGCCTAGTAATTTGTTGTATCTCTATTCAAGCATTTGCTTCTAATACGGATATTTCACCACAGGGGATTTGGGGTGCTGATAAGGTTATCACTCCATGGTCTAGTGGAACTATGACCATCTATGTTTCCTCTTACATTCCTATAGCTGGTTTAACTCTTAAAACCGAAGCTCTTGAAAGTGGTGTAGGTGGCGGTGTTGACTTTAAAGTTTCTGGTCCTAATGGTGAAGAGTATGTAAATTATGCACCTCTAGGAGTAAATGATGAAGATAATACTATTAAACTTGTCAATGCAACTCCTGGATACTACAAAATTTCTTATCATGCCATTGGTGATACTGGAAATGTTCACATTTATGCATGGATTTATGGATAAAATAAGTTAAAAATCCCTTATAGGCCTAAAAGTATAATTATACTTTTAGGTTTTTTTATTGAAAAATATAATTTTATAAAAAAGAAGAAACTTCATATAATAAAATTTCTCCTTTTTATATACATCTTTTTATCTTCTTACTCTTACGAAAACATTAACTCCGTCCTCTACATTCTCCCAATTATTTCTTCTTGAACTTGTCCATGCACAATAGTTTCCTGAATGTTCTGCAACTTTAAAATCATAATATGTTTTTCCATTATATTCTCCTTGATAATCATCTTTATCTACCACAAAAGCATTATGATTTACAGAACCATCTCCATATTTATCATATCCTATAAAGTCCCCTTTTTGAATATTAGCAGTAAAATCTAAAAGACTTGTTGTACGATATCCTATTCCCATATACCTTGCAAAAGTTGCTGCATTAATCCAAGAAATAGAATGAGTATGAGTATTATTCTCTTTTTTATGCCACCATCCTGATTTTTCACTACTATACACAACTTGGTTTACTCCAGCAGCCTCTAATATTTGTGATACAAAATTAGTACAATCTTTTCCTGAAAAATAAGCATACTCATCTTTATTTGGACTAGTTGCATATCTATTTGCATAAACAATTGCTCTACTTACACTATAAGCTCTTGAATTACTTATCATTTTTGATGCATTCAATTGTTCCTCATTAAATTCTCTTACTGCTGTTAAATTTGTATCATATGGCAATAAAACTATTAATTTTTCATCAATTTGATTAATTGTACTTGCATAATCTTTTATCTCCTCATTATCTTTATAATGATTATAAATTTCAAAAAAACCATCTAAACTATAATAGTTTTGTGCATCCTGATTTTCTGGATCAAACTCTTCTATATACTGATTCATTTTTTCTTCATATAAGTCTATATTTTTATTTGTTAAATCTTCATCAATATTATATGTATCTTTTATTTTATTTATTAGTTCGTTTGAAACTATATTTATTTCTTTTATCGCTTCTTCTCCACTTTCAAATGTACAATATAATGGGATTATTTCTCCATTAATTTTAATATAATCATTTACACTTATTTTGGCTCTCATTCCTAAAGCATTAGATATGTCACTTCTATCTTTTTTCATGAATTCATTAGCTATTTTTTCATTGTTATTATTGATTGCAAAACTTTTTCCATATGAAAAAATTCCGCCTCCCAACATTACTCCCATGGTAATTAATAATAATAATTTTTTTGCTTTCATAAGCACCCTCCTATTCTATTTTTTATTTTTTTCTCCTTTCATTTTACTTTTATCATTTATTTATATTTTTGTATATATAAGTTGCTTAAAGTAGAAAAAGTTAACTTTTTGTCTTATTATAATTTTCTTTAATTTTTTTATACCTTAATATTATTGGTAATAACAATGTTATTACTCCTATTACATATCCTATTCTAATTGAATCAACAGCAAATCTAAAATCAAATTTTCCAGTAATAGTATAAATATACCAAACAAAACATTCTATTATTTCATACATAAAAAGAACAGTTAAAGAAAATAAAGAAAAAATTTCTTTTTTTATTTTATTGATTTGCAATAAATTAATAATTGTATACATAGTTATGCATATGAGCGATAGTGGATTATTTAATATCTCATACCCATATGCCATCATCACATGATACTTATCTCCAAACCAAATCATTCTAGTAGATAATATATGTGGTATTATTATAAAAAATGGTTTTATTATTTCTTTATTTATTTTCATTGCATCTTCCTCCTTTCATGCCTTTATATTTATATCTTAATATTTCTTCTATTCTCGATATAAAAACTTTAGAAGTTGGATTTTTTGCGTATGGAAAATATTTCAAAATTATATTAGAATCCGTATATCTTTCCATAGATACAATAGCTTTATGAATTGACCATTTTACTATATTAGTATTGTTTAAATTATTTTCATCTGCAACTTTACCGAATAACTCTTTTTCCATATTTTTCAATAACAGAGGTTCATTATAGCAATATTCTAAACATTCCACTAAATATTTATATCCATTTGATGTTTTATTAAAATTAAACATATTTAGTTCATATTTTATATTATTTTTCAAATTATAACTATACTCTTCTAAAATAATACTCTGTATATCTTCATTTAATTTTTCAAACTCAAATGGCTTTATATAAATTTGTCTAATAATACTAAAATCAAATATATTTATTTCATTAAGTAATTCTGCATTACCAGTTATTAAAATTACTAATATATTTTTATTGCTTAAAAATTTTAAAAGTTCATTTCCCTTCATTTGTGGTAAATCTAAATCCAATAGCAAAATATCTGGTTGTTTTTCCTCTATTGTCTTTTGAGCCTCAACTCCATTATTTACAATTCCGTACAATATCTATCCACTTATTGTATTGAGTTAAATAATTAAATAGCAATATTGCAAAATTGGAATTATCTTCAACTATTAATATTTTATTTTTCATTTAATTCTTCCTTTTTAATTATTCTTATATCTATATAGTGTTTTTTATTACCAATTTGTTACAATTTTTAACCATTTTTTATTAATTTTAAAATTTTTTATATTATAATTTCCATTTTTATAATAAATTTAATTTTTCTTATACATTATCAACTGAAACAGAATATACTGAAGATTTCCTATTTCTTTCATTTTATATAAACTAACATTATTTAAAGAGTTATTATAAAAAAAATAACTCTTTTCTAATAAAAAAAAGACTTACCCTATAAATAAGAGTAAGCCATAAAATAATTTTTTCATACGCTAATTATGCAACTTTTTTCAATGAATACAACGTAAAAAAAATCTTCATCTAATATTTCTTTAAATTCTGTTAATGTTTTTGTTTCAAGATTATATCCAAGTGGTATCAAATCTCTAAAAATCCTATTTATAATATAATCTAAATTATCATTTTGTCCAACTTTAAATACAAATATAATATTAGTAACATTAACAGATTCAATAGCTTTTAATACTTGATATGAATTACTAATGTTAGAGAACGCAAGCATTGGAACATTTAAACTTGCTTGTATATAATTTCCCAATAAAAAATTATCTGTTAATACTACTGTATCAGTATCTTCCAAAATATTGTTTTTAATTAATATGTTTTTTACTCCTGTTCCATTAATTTTGTCCTTGCTAGAAAACCACATATCCCTTGTATTGTTAAAAGGCTTATCTAAATGGACTGATAAAGCTTGTATTTTATGATTTTCATCAAAAACTGGTATAAATATACCTTTTCCAGCTGAAAAAGTCCATTTAAAATCTGCCTCTTGATAAAATCCAGGAATGCCTGATAAATCATACATTTTTGCAAGTCTATATGCAATTAATCTTCGTAGAATACATTTATTAGGTATTGTTCTATACATTTGTTCCTCAATAGTTGAATTTAAAAAGCCAAGTTTATTTAGTTTTTGCTTGCTGCTTTGTTCAAGTTTTAACATTTTCAGAAATGCAGTATATACTGCATTTCTTCTATCAATATCAGCAATTTCATTTATAGGGCTTATTGTTATATTACTTTTTTGAATCGAAAAACATTCTTTTTCTAATAACTCTTTATATGCTTTTTTAGTATCTATATTTCTCACTTTAGCATATAACCCTATTGAATATCCACCACTTCCACATCTACTACAACAATATTTATTATTTTGTATATTAAGGCTCATTGTTGCTATTTTACTATTTTTATTGTATCCGACAAAATGGACAAATTGCCTTATATTCATATCCTCTTGTTTCTTTTATTTCTAAACATAAGTGATATGCAACATTTAATATATTAATATGTCTTATTACTTCTTCATAATCTTTTCTATCCATAACATTTTCCTTTCAATCTTATCCTGCTACCTTTATATTTTCTATTTCCATATAATTTTCAAGCCTTTTTATAAATTCATTTGCTGTTTTTTGTATTTTTTCTCCTAACTCCAGTAAAATATTAATATCTCCATCAATCCATGAAAGTATATATTTAAAACTATAATTTGAAGTATCTAATCCAAAATGATCAGCCACAATATAAGCTACTGATTCTACAAATGTTTCTGACAAATTTCTTTCACTTTTATAATTAAAATCATCATAAAAAGCATGCGTTAGCTCATGAAGTAATGTGGAAGCCTTATCATCAATAGATAACATTTTATTTAATACAATACATTTCTCTTTTGGATTCCAATATCCTTGTACTTTTCCTAACCCTTCATTTTCTTTAATTTGAAATGGAGAAAATGCACATAAATTATAAAATAAATCATTTTTAGTATTCGTATTCATTACTTCATTTTCAAAAGGTAATTTTTTTCCTGTTGTTTGAGAAATATCATATACATATGTAGCTCTATATGTAATATATTCAATAACTTCTCTCTTTTCCTCATCATTATCTAATACTTTTTTCTCATATTTCTGTTTAATTGGATAAATTATTTGTATTCCTTTTGCACCATATTTTATTTTTCTTTCCATCTTCTGCCAAGTCTTAAAACCTGCTACTTTTGTTGCAGTTGGCATTTGAATATATATAAGAACCATATTATTAAAACTATATGAATGAAAGTTTTTACTAAATTCCAGAAACTTCTCATATTCTCCAGATTTTATAATTTCTGTTATTCCTTTTTTTATCTTATCAAAAACAATTTCTATTTTCTTCTTTTTTTCACTCACTTCTTCCATCACTTTATGCTGCTCCTTTCAATATATTTTGTTCCCATTCTTTTAAGAATTTCAATTCATTTTCTGTAGGTTGATTATTATTTTTTATTCTACTTTGTACAATTGTATTATTTCTTACTTCAATTGTAACAAGAGATTTTTTTGGATTCTTTATATTTCTCATAAAATAAATATCACATTCGCCATTAGCATATTTTTCTGCATAGGTTCTTACACAATTATTTTGTTGAGCACTCTCATCTTGTAAATCTTTTATACTTGTTGCTGGAAGTATAATGAATTTTTTATCTTTAAAAGTATTTTTTAATAATTCTTTACTTCGTGTTATTATTGCTAAATTTATAATTTTTGTATTATTAATTTTGTATTGTTTCTCTAGTTCATCATGCGAATCTTTTAAGTTTTTAGGAAAAGCATATTTATTGTTTTTTAAATCTAGTCCTAATGCTTTTGCAAATTTTAAATAGTCTGCATACATATGTATATCTATTCTATGACGTTTCATTTTTGAGTATTTTATAAAACGATTTAAACTAATGTATTTTGAAATTTCTTCAAAAGTATATGTTTCATCATTATAATAACCAGAAAAAGTCTCTAAATAATGAATTTTCTTAATATCAGTTTCTTGTAATATTCTCAATATTTTTAATTGCCTATATGTAATATTATTTCTTTTCATAAAAGGATAAAATGTTTTAGGAACACCAAAAATTGATTGAAAAGATCCTTTAGGATTACACCAATATGCATTTAAAGCTAATTTATATAGTTTTAGCTTAGCTAGCATTTCGACTTTCAATATTTCTGACGTATTTTGTATTAGTTTTGCCAAGTCTAAATAAAATGGTGAGTGTTTTACAATATCCCATATTCTACTATATTTAAAAGGCGTATCTTTTAAAGTATTTTTTATATTATTAGGAAATGGAATTGAATAATCAATAAGTGAATAATTACGAGTATATTCTCTCCATTTTCTTTCATCATAATAATTACTATGACATATATGAATACAACCTTGACACCTAGATACTCTATCATTTACATATACAGCTCTTTTACTTGTTTTGTCTGGAATTTCTCTTCCAAACTCTACAACTGATGATTTTGCTTGATGTTGTGAATCCATAGTTGTTTTTAATTCAAAATATCTTATAATTAAAGTATTATCAACTTTATCTAATATTGATAAGTAGTCTTTAAATTTATAATACTTTAAATTACTTCTTTTTATTAAATATTTATTATGGCATTGTGGACATTTTTCATATTCATTTATTCTTTTATTACTCACAAACTCTCTCTTACAATTGGTACAAAAACATCTGCATTTACTTGATTTTATAATTAGATTATGAGACTTTGCCTGCTTTTTTACAAATTCATCCCAACCATTTGGTAAAATAAATTCTTCATCTATTCTTCTTAATATTTCTTTGTCTTTTACCTTTATATATCCCATTACTACAATACCTCCTCAAACATTGATACTTGTTCATCTGACTCTTTAATACCTTTTTCTTTATTTGAAATGCTTTCTTTTGAAGCATCTGTAGCACTCTTTATTTTCTTTTCTTCCTTTTTTATCCCTAATTCTTCATTACTCTTACAAAAATAAGTTATTGCCCATAGATATACTACTTTATCATTTACAGCTGCAACACCATTTTGAGCAAGTGTTTTAGCTTTTCCACATATAAATTCATACATACCTTTTATCGTTTTTTCTTCATTGTCAAACTTTTCTTGTAACTCATCCTTATCTTTTATATAATTGAATATTAAAACAACATTATAGTTGTTCATTTCAATTGTTTCTTGTTCTAATCTTTCTTTTCCTTCCATTTCTTTCTCCTTAAAAAAATGAGATAAGATTAAAAATTAATCTTATCTCTATAAATCATTCTACACATTTATTTAAGCTGCTTCTTCTACCACTTCAAAGAAATTAATATATCTATTTTTATTTATCTTTGTAGTAATAGTTTTCATATATTGCTTTATTCCTTTAATTTCATCTTGTGAAACATTTATTTCAATAATTTTTGCAATTTTGATTCCATATTTTGTTGGTGCTTTTACTAAATCACCTTTATTTACCGCTATACTCGTGAAATATGTATATTCTTTTCCTAAAAAAGTTCTAGGACAAAAATTATCTTCATATTTAACTTTTACTATATTCTTTTCCATTACTTTTTCCTCCATTAAAATGGCAAATCATCATCTTCAGCAACTGAAAAATCTGGTTCACCTAACGTTTTATTTTCAACACTTGGTGCAAATAATATTGAGTCATTTGGTTGCTTATTCTTAGATTCTATAAAATCAACTTCTTCTGCTATTACTTCTGTAATATAATGTCTTTGACCATTATCGTCATCCCATATCCTTGTCTCTAATCTCCCAACTACAGCAATTTGATTTCCTTTTACTATATACTTAGAAATATTTTCAGCCAATTTATTCCATGCAACAATATTAAAAAAATCAGCTTGTCTTTCTTCTCCTTGTTTGCAAAAACGTCTATTTACTGCTAATGAAAATGAAACTACCATTGTATTATTTGTTTGTGTATATCTTACTTCTGGATCTTTTGTTAATCGTCCTATTAAAATTACTTTATTCATTTTTATATCCTTTCTATATATCAATCTTAATCGTTATATATTGTAAAACTTCATCTCTAATTCTATACAATCGTTCAAGTTCAACAATACATTCTGGTTGTACCCAAAAAATTATTTCATAATAATATGCTTCTTTTTGTTTCTTTATTTCATATGGTATTTTTCTTACTCCAATTTCTCTAAAATTTTCTATTTTGCCATATTCATGCATACATTTTTTCACCATGTTTACTATTTTCTTTCGTTTACTATCTGTTAGTTTGGTATTTAGTAAAAATATTGTTTCATATCTATTCATCTTCTCTCAATCCTTTCATGATTATGCTGCATCCTTAAAAATATATTCCTTATTATGCTTTTCACATTTTTCTCTCATCTTTCTTTGATTAAAATAATATTCTTCTAGAAATTCTTCTCTAAGATATTTTATTTTTTTCTGATGCTTTGATAATTTAAACATATTTGTATATTTTCTAATATCCTTTTTTTTCATTGACACAATTTTATTATTTTTTATTGATACAACTAAAAAAGTCCCAATCAATATATAACCACTAAAAATTCTATTTTGCTCCGTATAATCTACATTCTTAGATAAATAAATAGTATTACTTTCATTTATTTTAATCATCTGCAACTCTTTTCCTAATAAAGCCTTTATAAACTTAATATTTGCAGGAATTTTAGCTTGTTGTACTTCTTTTCCTGGCATTACTAATAAACATTTTACTTTCATTCGTCTTTCTCCTCCATTTTTATAATTAAGACTATGCAACCAATTGCATAGCCTTTGTTCCTTCATAATTTGATATTTTTAGATCCATTGACTTTTCAACTCTAGAAACTACAATTTGGGTATTACCTGCAAATTCTTCTATAAAATCATAATCAGCACAACTTTCGCTATCATCAACAAAAAGCATAAAATTAATTCCAGAAATTTTATTTAGCATATTACTGATTTCTAGGGATGTAGCAATAGTTTCAGACCTAGATAGATTTTTAAATTCATTTGATTTATACGTAATAATAAAATCTTGTTTTATTTCTCCACTATCTTTTAAAACACTATAATATTTAATACTTACATTTTTTAAATGTTTTGTTGCAAATTGCATTTTTGCCTCAATATAATTAATAAGTAGTTTCTGTGCGATATCTTTTGCTTTCTTTATACTATCAATACTTTTATATAAATCAGCAATACTTTCTTGAAATTGTTTTATATCTTCCTTTGCTTCTTGAATATTATTTTTCTTTATCCTAATAGATGTATTAAATTGTTCTACTTCTAGTTTTTCTTTTTCTAATGCTTTTATTTGCATATCTACTTGCTTAATTTTTTCATTTTGTTCTTCAGAATTTTCATTTCCTAATGCATACAAATTACATTTTTCAATAGCTTGTCTTTTCTTTAATTCTTGCAATTCACCTTCTAATTTAATTTTAGTAGAATAATCATTTTCTAAATCACTTTTTATCTTTTGAATTGCACTTATCCTTCCAATATTATTTAATTTTTGCTTACATGTTGGACAACAAGAGATTGTATCATTTTTTAATGACATATAAATATTTTTTCCTTGAATCATTTTCTTACTTATATTTTCTATTTGAATTTTATAATTTTCTATTTGTTTGTTTATATCTTCAATAACTTTTATTTGTTTTTCCCTGTTTTCAATTTTTTTATCAGATTTTAGAAAAGACACTTCTTGAAGTAATAAATCTAATTCTTCTTGTTTATTAAAATCTTTTGTTTCTTCTAGTTTTTGATTAATAATATTTTCAGCATAAGCAATTTTACCTTGATAATTTTTTATTTTATCTTCATACATTAATTTATTTGAATTTAATTCATTAATATACTTTGTTACATCTGTAGGGCAACCTTCTAAAATATTTTTTTCCTCATTATCTAGTTTCTCATATATTTCTCTAATATCTATATTCGGTAAATACTTATCAAGTAAACTCTTTTGCTCTGATGGTGAACGACTAATAAAATAATTTGAATTTAGTATTGATAATAATAACTTCTTATCTTTATAAAAAGATATTAATTCTTTTTGTTCTATTTGCTTTTCATCTAACAATAAAAAATTATTAAAATTGTTATATCTATTTTTTTGTCTCTTCAATATATGCTTAACTCCAAGATTATCTATAAAATGTAATTCTACATAGCAACTATCTGCATTTTTATTTCCAAGAAAAACTTTATCATCTCCTGTTAAATTTGTTCCTAAAAATCCCCATACAATTGCATATAATATATTGGTTTTTCCTTTTGCATTTCCACCTGTAATTAAAGTTGTATTATATAAATCGGTTTCAAACTCTTCTTCAAATTTTCTAAACCCTCTCGTTTTTATTCGTGTAATTTGCATTTTTATTTTTCTCCTTCCTCTTTAAACTTTTTTAAATATCTTCCATTAATCCAATCTTCTGTTCCATCAATAAATTTTATATTGTAGTCTAAGAAAAATGGATCTCTACATATAATTTTCGCAATTCTATTTTTGTAATATGTTCCTCTTTCCTTTCCAAATCCATTTACAATAACAATTTCATTATTTTTAAATTTATTAAACATTATAATTCCAAGACTTACAATATTCTTTTAACTTGTCATTATCAATAAAACAAAAATCTATTGTTTGTGGATTGTCTGTCTTAAGAGTATCTAAAACATAAAAATTACATGGAATCCTATTTATAATTTCTTTAACAATACCTAACTTCATTAAAAATTCAGTTATATGTGAATTTTCAGAATAATTTTTTATTGCAACTATACTTGGAGTATAAAAAAAACTATCATCGTATATAGTACAATCCATAATTGCTCCTTCGGCATTTTCAATTCTTATCTCCATAGCCATATTATTTCTAATATAACTTCCTACTATAAAATAACAATTTTTATAGTCTTTATATGTAAATGTTTTCATTTTTTATTTTTCTCCTTACTTTTTTTCACTAAACTATTGACTTTTTTTAGATTCATATCTTATACTATTCGTATAGTGATTTTCTTTTAATATGTAGTAGTATATTTGCCTATGCTACTATTTTTTTTGGTACTTTTCGCAAAATTTCAACTTTTTTTGCAATAATATACTCATCAAATTTTTCAATTTCAACAGCAAGTTCAGTTCCTATATCACATGTTTCAATTTCTGTCATATATTCTGGATTTATAATAATTTCCATTGTATTGTCTTCAATATCAACAACTTTGGCTATTAAATATTTTGTATCTACTCCTCTTTTTTTGAAATTCTGATATCTAATCTCATATAAATAATAATGTGTCTTATTTGTATTTTCATTTTTTATTGAATTATCTGTTGCTTGATTTTGTTTTTCAATTTCTTGTACTTTTTCTACCTGACTTGTTTTCTTATCTTCTTCAGAAACCAATTTATTTTTCTTACTTCTTTTTGAAGTCAATTTTGGAATATTTGTTTCTTCTTTGTTTTCTTCTAATGGTAAAGCTCTATCTTCAATCAATTTGTTTTCACTTAAATTATTTAAATCAAAATCTTCTGTCTTTAAAATATCTAATACATAGTTATTATATTTTTTTCCTTCAGCTGATATTTGTTCTTTTTGAGTCAAAAATAGAGTATAATCACCTTTCATTGTATTTCCTAAATACTTTTGAAAATTAATATACTCTTCTAATCTAGTTATTGATTCTTGACCTGTTATTTTCATAATCCATATTCTGTCCTTGCTAATTTCAGGTAATAAAAATTTTAATGTTCCTTCTCTATTACATGCTGGTTTTTGACACCCATTCTGAATACTTCTATATTTGCAGTTTTCAGAACATTTAATATCTTGCCATTTGTTTGAAACTTTTTGTTTACCATCTTCTGAACCTTGCATACAATAACATACAGCACCACTTTGATTATATCTAATCTTTCTTATGGATAATGGGTTTTCATCAAAAAATCTAATCTTTAAACTCGTTTGTTTTTGATATTTTTCATTAAATTTATTAAGTAAAAAATTCATATTATCATTTCTAATTTTTGCAATAAAATATCCTAATTCTTTTACTTTTGTTTTATTATCTACAATTTGTTTTTCTCCATGTTGTACTCTTCCCACTATCGGCAAATTCATTCTAGCCACTTGTTCCATATTTTTTTCTTCCTTTCGATTTGTTTTGTGTAAAAAGATTTATAAAAAAATCCTCCTTTCCTTATTTTAGGTATAAAAAAATAGAAAGTAATTAATCTATAAGGGGGATTATAAATTAACTCTTTCTTTATTTATATAAGTAAACAAATACTCTATATTATATTTGTTTACTAATACCTATTTTATGCTACATATAAAATGTAGAATTATTACTACTAACTATTATTTAGTAGTTATGCCACAATATTTGTGGATAGTTATAATTTTAAACTATAACATTATCTTTATACACACTTATATTTTACATTTTATAAAAACAAATATCAATAAACACATATTAAAAATTTTTTTACTTAATTTTTCAATACTTCCGAAGATTTTTTATATGGTTCTCTTCTATTTCTACTTTATACTTGTATTTATATTTTTTCATTTTATTTCAAC